>Ga0209277_10000006_pt1 | contig 233488 bp, 174 predicted proteins | sample JI81AbrownDNA_FD_187503 | JGI IMG/M metagenome (GOLD analysis project Ga0209277, IMG submission 187503) | Wastewater effluent complex algal communities from Wisconsin, to seasonally profile nutrient transformation and Carbon sequestration -... | ecosystem: Engineered > WWTP > Effluent > Algae... | reverse complement strand
CGTACACGATCGGTTACACGATCTGCGAGCAACTCAACCCGACGAACTGCAGCAGCACGACCGTGACCATCACGGTGTTGGCGGCGCCGATCGACGCGGTGGACGACAGCTACGGTCCGATCAACGGTGCGAACGGCGGTAACACGCCGAGCGTGCTGACGAACGACACGTTGAACGGCAACCCGGTGACGGTGGGTGCGGGCGGCAACGTCACGCTGACGCCTGGCACGGCGCCGACGCCTGCGGCCGGCTCGATCACGATGAACCCGGATGGGACGATCACGATCGCGGCGGGCACGACGGCGGGGACGTACACGTATCCGTACACGATCTGCGAAGTGCTGAACCCGACGAACTGCGATACGGCTACGGCCACCGTCGTGGTGAGCGCGGCGCCGATCGTGGCGAATCCGGACACGGCGACGGGCATTAACGGTCTGGTCGGTGCGCCGGGCGTGGTCAACGTCTTGACGAACGACACGCTGAACGGTGTGCCGGTGTCGCTGACGACGGTGACGATCACGACGGTGGTGCCGGCGACGCCGATCAATGGCGGTCCGGTGCCGACGCTGAACCCGGCGACGGGTCTGGTGGACGTGCCTGCGGGTACGCCGGCGGGTACGTACACGATCGGCTACACGATCTGCGAAATCCTCAACCCGACGAACTGCAGCAGCACGACGGTGACCATCACCGTGAACGCGGCGGTCATCGATGCGGTGGACGACGCCTTCGGTCCGGTCAACGGCGCCAGCGGTAGCCCGAATGCGGGTAACGCCTTCGCCAACGACACCTTGAACGGCACGCCGGTGAACCCGGCGGCGATCACGGCGACGGTGACGACGCCCGCGACGCCGATCAATGGCGGCCCGGTGCCGACGTTGAACACCGCCACGGGCGATGTCAGCGTGCCTCCGGGCACGCCGGCGGGCACCTACACGATCGCGTACCAGATCTGCGAAAACCTGAACCCGACCAACTGCGACACGGCGACGGTGACGGTGACGGTCTCGGCGGCGCCGATCGATGCGGTGGACGATCCGTTCCCGGCGGTTTCGGCGACGGGCGGCACCACCCCGTCGGTGTTGGTCAACGACACCTTGAACGGCAACCCGGTGAACCCGGCGGCCGTGACGCTCACCCCGGGCACGGCGCCGACGCCGATCTCCGGTTCGATCGTCATGAACCCGGACGGCACGATCACGATCGCGCCGAACACCGAGGCGGGCACGTACACGTATCCGTACACGATCTGCGAAGTGATCAACCCGACCAACTGCGACAGCGCGGTTGCGACGGTGATCGTCTCCGCGGCCCCGGGTCTGTCGATCGACAAGACCGCGGGCGCGCCCACGGCGATGTCGGCGGGCGGAACGATCCCGTACAGCTTCCTCGTGACCAACACCGGTAACGTCACGGTGACGGGCCTGGTCATCAACGACGCGCAGCTCAGCGCGTCGGCGGTGTGCCCGGTCACCACCTTGGCCCCGGGCGCCAGCACGACCTGTACGGGTTCGCACACGATCACGCAGGCCGAAGTGGATGCGGGTGTCGTCAACAACACCGCGACCGCGACCGGCAACCTGCCGAACCAAGGCACGGTGACGTCGCAGCCCGACTCGACCAGCACCACGATCGTGCAGACCCCGGCGATCAGCGCGGTGAAGACCGCGACGATCACCACCGACAACGGTGTGCCGGGTGCGGCCGACGAGAACGACGTGATCACCTACAACGTGGTCATCACCAACAGCGGCAACGTGACCTTGACCGGTCTCAGCGTGGTCGACAGCTTGGAAGGCCGTCCGGCCACCACGCTGGCTTGCACGCCGACCACGTTGGCGCCGGGCGCGAGCGCGACCTGTCCGAGCTACACCTACACGGTGACCTCGGCGGATGCGGTCGCGGGCGGCACGCTGGATAACGTCGTCACCGCCACCGCGCGCACCTCGAACCAGTCGAGCCAAGTGGTCACGGCCACGGGCGCGGCGGTGGTCGCGATCAACGGCGAGCCGGCGCAGGTGCGGGTCGTGAAGACCGCCAGCCCGCGCGACGTGAAGGTCGGCGATCTGGTCCGCTACACCGTGGTGATGGAGAACACCGGCGTCACCGACGTGTTCGACGGCACGCTCGTCGATACGCCGCCTGCCGGCTTCACCTACGTCGACGGTTCGCTGAGCGTGGTCGATGCCGACAACGCCGGTCGCTTGGTCGGGACCTATCCGATCCGCGTGGATCGGATCGATATCCCGGCCGGCGCGCGCGCCACCATCACCTACCTGCTGCGCGTGGGTGCGGGCGTCCGCGCCGGTATCCATCGCAACGTGGCTTTGGTGCAGGACAACGGCGAGACGGTGTCGAATACCGCCACCGCCGATGTGCAGTTGGTCGGCGATCCGCTGCTCGACGAATCGCTGATCGTCGGTACGGTCTTCAACGACCGCGACGGCGACCAGTGGCAGGACGGCGGCGATCTGAGCGACGTGCGCGTCCAGGGCGGCTTCGCCCCGGCGGCTTACGTCGCCAACTCGACCACGGTCGATCGCGGCGACGGCGCCAAGCCCGAGCCCGACGCCAGCTCGCCGATGCTGCACGGCATCGACGTGGGCGCCGTGGCCGGTCGTCAGTCCGAGGCCGATGCCGGTCGCACGATCACGATCAGCCAGACGCTGCGCGAACTGAGCTTCACCGACGACTTCGTGTTGACCTCGGCTCAGGGCACCACGGTGCGTATGGCCGCCGACGGCAGCACCCGCGTCGAGAAGAGCGGCGATGCGGCCAAGGGTCTGACCGCAGCCGATCCGACGGTGGAACGTCGTATCGCCCAGGTCGCCGACGGCTATCGCGTCGACTACGTGATCCGCAACGCGGGCATCGCCGAACGCGGCGTGCCGGGCGTGCGCATCGCCTCGGTCGAAGGCGTGTTGGTCGAAACCGATCAGTACGGTCGCTACCGTCTGATCGGCGTCGATGGCGGCGCCGAACGCGGTCGCAACTTCATCCTGAAGATCGATCCGGCCACGTTGCCGCCGGGCACCACGTTCAGCACCGACAACCCGTTGGTGCGTCGCGTGACGCCGGGCGTGCCGACCCGCTTCGACTTCGGCGTGAAATTGCCGCAGTCGGTGATCGAAGGCGGCGAACGCACGGTCGAAATGGAGCTGGGCTCGGTGATGTTCGCGCCGGGCAGCGCCGAGATTCGCGACCAGTACCGCTCCGCCATCGACAAAATGGCGGAGACGGCCAAGCGCTACAACGGCGGCGAAGTGGTGATCCAGGCCGACGCCGAATCCGAAGCGCTGGCCTACCGTCGCGCCGAAGCGCTGCGCGCCGCGCTGATCCAACGCCTGCCGGCCGAAGCGGCGGCGGCGACCAAGGTCAGCCTGCGCACGGTGGTGAGCGACCCGGGCAGCTCCGTGGTGACCGTCGGCGAAACGCCGGTGCTCGGCACGGTGCTGTTCGATACCGACAGCGCGCGGATCAAGCCGGAGTTCATGCCGTTGATTCGCGAAATCGCGGCATCGCTGAAGAAGAAGGGCGTGATCCAGGCGGCGGTGGTCGGCCATGCCGACAAACGCGGTTCCGATGCGTACAACGTCGCGCTCGGCCTGCGTCGCGCGAGGGCGGTGTACGACGCCATCGTGGAGGCCTTGCCACCGGAGGTGCGCAGCAAGCTGCGAGTCGACGTCAACGAAGATCCGGCAGCCCCTGCCGGCATGAACGGTCAGTGAGGGGCGCCGACATGAAGATGAAACTACTCGACTACACCCTGATCGGCATTCTGGCCGGCGGTTTCGCCGGAGCGGCCTCGGCCCAGGAGGCGGCGCCCGCCGCCGCGTCCTGCGACGACAGCGGCTGCGCCAGCGACGAAGGTTTGGTGCTCAAAATCCGCACCCGCGGCGAACGCAAGCCGCGGACCGACGACACGACCGAACGTTCCGACTCGCAGACCTTGCAGCCCGATCGCCGCGTCACGGTGGAAGCCGAACGCGTCGAATCGCAGCAGAACAAGAATCTGCAGCCCGGCCAAGCGGTCGCGATCGGCAAGTGGTCCGCCGATCTGCCCGGCGGCGGCGTGATCTGGGCGACCGAAGATCCCAATCTCGGCCAGCCGCAGTTCAACGTCTCCGCGCCGAGTCTGGTCGCGTTCGACGGCGGCAAGATCGTCAAACCCGTGCGTTTCTACGCGTACAGCAACTACGCCGCCTTCATCAAGCGCGCCGAAGTGCTGATCTATCGCGCCACCGACGCCGACTTGGTCGATCCCGTCGCCAAGGTCGAATTGCCGGTGGGCAATGTCGCGGAAACCACCTGGGACGGCGCATTGCCGGCCAGCTTCGAGGCCCGCGTCGGCGACGAGTTGCTGTACGTCGTTCGCGCGTACGGCGCCGACGACAGCTTCGACGAAACTTATCCGCGACGCATGCAGTTGGTGAACCCGGACGAGGAGCGTCGCGGTCGCGAACTGCTGCGCAATTCGGTCGAGCGCAACGTCGGCACGTCGTTCAGCGCCGAAGAGGCCGAACAGCGCAGCCTGATCGAAGGCGTGTTCGGCGAAAACTCGCTGCGTCAGCAGAACATCGCGATTTACGGTTCGCGCATTCGCATCCAAGGCCGCGACATCGCCGAAGGCTACAGCGTCAAGATCAACGGCCAGAGTCAGCCGGTCGATCTGCAGCGCAAGCTCGTCGCCGAGTATCTGGTGCCGGTCGGTCAACATCAGTTCGAGGTCGAACTCGCCGGTGGCGAAGGCGAAAAACTCAGCCGCACGCTCGACATCGACGTCAGCGGCAAGTACATGTTCGCGGTCGCGATCGCCGATTTCACCGCCTCGGGCAATAACGTCTCCGGCTCGATCGAACCGCTCAACGGCGACGATCGTTACGACGACAGTTTCATTCTCGACGGTCGCCTCGCGTTCTATTTGAAGGGCAAGGTCAAGGGCAAGTATCTGGTCACCGCCCAAGCCGACACCCAGGAGCGCGAAGTCGGCGAGTTGTTCAACAACTTCCTCGACGCCGACCCGCAGGACATCTTCCGCCGCCTCGACCCGGACGCGTATTACCCGGTCTACGGCGACGACTCCATCACGTATCGCGATGTCGATACCCAGGGCCGTCTCTATGTCCGCGTCGATTGGGACAAGAGCCAGGCGCTGTGGGGCAACTACAACACCGGCATCACCGGCACCGAATACGGCCAATACTCGCGTTCGCTGTACGGCGCCGCGGTGTCCTGGCGTTCGCGCCGCGCCACCACCGTCGGCGAACCGGGCAGCGAATTCCGTCTGTTCGGTTCGGAAGCGCAAACCGCACCGGGCCACAGCGAATTCCTCGGCACCGGCGGCAGCCTTTATTACCTCAAGCACACCGATGTGCTGCCGGGCTCCGACCGCATCGTGCTCGAAGTGCGCGACGGCACCACCGGTCGCGTCGAAGCGCGCGTGCCGTTGGCGCGCGGCGCGGACTACGAGATCGACGAGTTCCAGGGCCGCATTCTGTTGACGCGTCCGCTGTCGGTGGTCTCGCGCGAGAATCTGCCGACGATCACCCGCGACACGCCGCTCGACGGGTTCGCGCAGGTGTTGTTGGTCGACTACGAATACGTGCCCAGCGGTTTCGATCCCGACGAGTTCACCGCCGGTTTGCGCGGTAAGCATTGGTTCGGCGATCACGTCGCCTTGGGCGCCACGTGGGTCGACGAAAACCGGGCCGGCGACGATTACTCGCTCAAGGGCGCGGATCTGACCCTGCAGGCCGGTCGCGGCACGTACCTGAAACTCGAACAGAGCCGCACCCGCGCCACCAGCGCGCCGGTGTTCTTCTCCGACAACGGCGGTTTGAGCTTCACCGAAACCAACGCGATTTCCGGGCCGCGCGAAGGCGATGCGCGCGCGGTCGAAGCGCGCGCTAACTTCAAGGAATTGGGTTGGAGTTCGCTGGATTGGTCTGCGGGCGCGTGGTGGCGGGATGTCGACGCCGGCTATTCCACCGGGCGTTTCGATGTCGGTTCCGCCGTGGAAGAACACGGCGCCGAAGTGCTGGGCCAGTTCGCTCCGAACGTCAACGTGCGCGGCCGTTACAGCAAGGCCGAACGCGCGGGCGAAGCCTTGACCCAGGCCTTGATCGCCAGCGAATGGCGGATCAACGACAACGATAGCCTGACCGGTGAATTGCGCCGCGTCGAGGAACAGCGTTTGTCGGGCGACGCCAACGGCACGCTGGCGGCGCTGCAGTACAAGCATCGTTTCGGCACCAGCTTCGATCTGTACGGCACCGCGCAGGTCACGCTCGACGACGACGGCGGCCAGTACGCCGACAACGACGCTTACACCGTCGGCGCGCGCTATCTGTTCGGCGATCTGTCCAGCGTCGGCGCGGAAGTCACCACCGGCGATCGCGGCGACGCGGCGCAGGTGAACGCCGAATATCGGCTCAGCCCCGAGCACACGGTGTACGGCAACTACACCTACTCGACCGATCGCAACGACTACGACCCGCTGTTCAACGCCAACCGCAACACCGGTTGGACGCTGGGCCAGCGCTGGCGCTTGTCGAACCAAGTCAACCTGTTCAACGAAAGCCAGTTCCTGAAGGCGCCGAACGAATCCGGTTTGGCGCACACCTTCGGCATGGATTTCTATCCGGGCGTGGGTTGGACGATGGGCTTCACGCTGCAGAGCGCCGAACTCGACCGCGCCGTCGGCAACGTCGATCGTCGTGCGATCAGCGTCAACGCCGGCCGTACCTCGAACGACACGCAATGGTCGAGCAAGGTCGAATGGCGCGACGACAGCGGCGCCGAAGAGCGTACGCAATGGTTGACCGCCAATCAGTTCACCCACAAGTTCAACGAGAGCTTCCGGGTCGCCGCGCGCTTCAATTACTCGAAGACCGAAGACGATCTGTTGGCGGAAGCCGGCGCCAAATTCGCCGAAGGAAACTTCGGCTTCGCCTGGCGTCCGTTCGACTCGACGAAGTGGGCGTTGCTCGGCCGCTACACGTATCTGTACGACGTGTCGTCCTTGCCGCAGATCGGCGATAACGTCGCCTTCTACGATCAACGCAGCCAAGTGCTGGCGCTGGAAGGCGTGTTCAAGCCGAATCAGCGTTGGGAGTACGCCGGCAAGATCGCGCGTCGCGAAGGCGAAGTGCGCTTCGGCCGTCTGGCCGGGCAGTGGGCGGATTCGGGCGCGACCTTCGTCGCCGGTCAGGTGCGCTACGCGTTCGCGGACCAATGGTCCTCGCTCGCCGAGTACCGTTGGCTGGGCGTCGAGGACGGCGGCGATCGGCAGGGTGTTCTGCTCGGCGTCGATCGCGACCTGGGCAACCACTTCCGCGTCGGTGTCGGTTACAACTTCACCGAGTTCAGCGACGATCTCACCGATTTCGACTACGACCACAAAGGCTGGTTCTTGAACGTGGTCGGGTGGTATTGATCGATCGGTATCGATCAGTCAATCGACGGCGCCGCATGCGTTCGCGGCGTGGTCACGGGTCTCGCGTCGGCGCCGCCGCCGCGACGACCTTCGGATTCACACGCACGACATTTTGAAGGGCGAACATGAGTTTTCCAGCCATGACCCACAGCATCCGAACGATGGCCCGAGGCTGCGTTGCAGCGTTCGCGCTGAGCGCCGTCTTCGCCGCCACCCAAGCGCAAGCGCAGGTCTGCGCGACGCCCGGCAGTGCCGGCGACGCCACCATCTCCGGCATCGTCAACACCTACTGGACGCCAGGCAACGGCACGTTCAATAACGGCAGCACGACGATCGCGCTCAGCGGTCAGCGCGGCGCGGCGGCGACCTTGGCGCCGGGCGATCTGGTGTTGGTGATCCAGATGCAATGCGCCAACATCAACACCGCCAATAGCCTGCTCTACGGCGACGGTGCTGCGGGCGAGCCGGCCTCCGGTTACAGCGACCCGGCGGGGAGTTGCCTCGCGGGCCGCTACCAATTCGTGCGCGCCGGGACCGGCACCACGAACACCTCGCTGAATCTCACCGGTTCGCCGCTGACCGCGACCTACATCCAAGCCAACGCGACGAACGCCAACGGCCGCCGCACCTTCCAGGTCATCCGTGTGCCGCAATACGCGAACGCCACATTGGGCGGCGCGGTGACCGCGTCCGACTGGAACGGCAACAGCGGCGGCGTGGTCGCGATCGACGCGGCCTTCACGCTGAACCTCAATGGGCAGAGCATCAACGCCGACGGTCTGGGTTTCCGCGGCGCGGGCGGTCGCGCCCGTTCCGTGGACGATACCGTGGAACGTTTCCGCTGGGACACCGACGACCGCCACGCCGTGAAGGGCGAGGGCATCGCCGGTACGCCGCGCTTCGTCAGCCTCAAGCGCGACCCCAACAGCGGCGCGACTTCCACCATCACCGATCTCGGCGCGGCCTGGGGCGGCTATCCGACCGGCACGGCGTCCACCGGCGACTTCGCCCGCGGCGCGCCCGGTAATGCGGGCGGTGGCGGTGCGTATTGGGATGGGGCCAGCGACAACGGCGGCGGTGGCGGCGGCGGTAACGGCGGCGCGGGCGGTCGCGGCGGCGCCGGTTGGCGTAGCGCCGGTTACGCCGGCATCCTGGCCGATTACAGCAATCTCACCGACAAGAAGTGGGGCTTCGGCGGCACGGCGTTCGCATCGATCAGCCCGGCGCGCTTGGTCATGGGCGGCGGCGGCGGCGCGGGCGACAACAACGCCAACAGCACGCCGGAAGAATCCAGCGGCGCGGCGGGCGGCGGCATCGTGATGGCGCGTGCGGTCACCGTGACCGGCACAGGCACCATCACGGCGCGTGGCGCGCGCGCGGCCGATAACTCGCTCAACGACGCCGGCGGCGGCGGCGGCGCAGGCGGCAGCGTCTTGGTGGTCGCGACCACCTGGACCGCGGCCCTGACCGTCAACGTGGCCGGCGGCCGCGGCGGCGACGCTTGGGTACCCGGCGGCACCGCGCACGGCGGCGGCGGCGGCGGCGGCGGCGGCGTGGCCATCACCACCGCGGCGGCGACCGTCACCGCGACCGGCGGCCCGCAAGGCCTGACCAACACCACGCAGGGCCAGCCCGGCGGCGCCACGCACGGCGCAACCGCCGGCTCGGGCGGCGTCGCCCAAGTGGTGGCGCCCGGTACCGACAGCCCCGGCACCGATGTCGGCCGCACCTGCAAAGCCGACGTGGTCATCACCAAGACCAACACGCCGGGCGTGAACGGCAACGTGGACCAAGCGGCGGATACGGTGAATTCGGGCGCTAGCGTGCCTTACAGCATCGTCGCCACCAACAACGGGCCGAAGCCGGCGAACAACACGGTCCTGACCGACCCGGTGCCGACCAATCTCAACTGCCCCACCGCCACTTGCACCGCCGCCGGCGGCGCGGTGTGTCCGGCGGCGACGGGTGCGGCCTTGGTCGCGGCATTGCAAGGCGCCGGCGCTACCGTGCCGACGATGCCGTCGGGTTCTTCGGTGACCATCACGCTGAACTGCACCGTGCCCTGACGCACGGCTGCCCGCGACGACGAACTCCGCCCGCAGCGATGCGGGCGGAGTCGTTTCTGGCGTTCGTATTTCCGATGCGCCGCTCTCGGCCATGCGGATCTTCGAAGCGCGGGTCTTCGAGCCCGTTCGCCATATCGGTGAGTCGCATCGATCGTCATCGAGAGCAGCGCAACGCCAACGGTCGAACGGTCTTCGGGCCGCTTCTCGACACGCTCGTGAGACGCTGAGTGCTCTGAAGGCCGCTCTGTCGGCGAGGACTCCCGACATGTTCGATCGACAGTCGGAAGCGCAGATCTTAGAAGTTCGTATTTTCGAAGCTCGTATCTTCCAAGCTCGTATCTTCGAAGTTCATCGCTTCGACCTTCGCATCGGCGCGCTTGGAAGCGCATTCGGCGAAGCCGTGAATGGCGTTGCCTATGGCGATAACGAATCGAATGCATCGCATCGATCGCAAAACGGGTCGAGCGATGAGCGCATGAGATATTCGACTCATGTCCACAGCCGCAAGTGCGGAAAAAGTTTACGACAACGATCGATATCGTCGTATCGATATGCATCTTAGATAGAGCGCCTCCGATTTTTCCTGCATAGCGCGAGAGAGACGCTCGAAATTTTGAACTGTTGTGCGTACGTCGGTCACATCGCGCGCCGTGTAATTCGGAATCGATCACGATAACGGTCCTGTCATATTTGACAGTAGTCACCTCGGGCGCAACTGCGAAGATAGACGCGTGTCGAAGCGCGACGTGCAGCGCGCTTCGCGCACGTCGTTTCGATGCCTGGCGCATGCGTTCGATGACGGTATCGGACGCATCGTTCGATGCGCACCGCACGACTGCGCCGACACGAAGCGACATAAGGGGCGTGAGTCGCGATGCGAACGCATCGGCGATGCATGAGTCGTTCGGGGTTGCGCGGTGATCGCGCTGCAGTGCAAAGGAGACGGTCGATGGACGACCGGGTGAGTCGGGGCTTGGGTTCGCGTCGCGTATCGGCGTGGCGGCGTATGGCGACGAGTGCGATCGTCGCGCGCTTGCGCGCGCATGGGAATCGTTCGGCGATGTCGGTCGTCGCGACCTGCGTCGTTGCGATCTGCGCGTTCGCACCGCTGCCCGTCTGGGCGGCGCAGGTGCAGCATTTGAATACGCAGACCGCCACCGCGACCGGTGCGGGCGCGGGCGGCACGCCCACGATCGCCAGTTTCAATATCCCCAGCGGCAAGAACCGCGTGCTGTTCATCTGGCCGTCGTTCGAGCGCGACCATTGCTCCAATGCGGATGTCACCGGCGGTCGATGCACCAGCGCCAACACCGCGGGCACCGGTTTGGGCGACAACTGGCCCGAGCCGCGCGTCGGCACACCGCCGGCCACCACCAGCAACAACCAGCTCACCGCGCGGGTCGTGGGCCCAGGCGGCACCATCAACAAACAGAACGCGCTGGTGATCGGCGGTACGCCCAGCGGCGATACTCGCTTCATCACCATCAGCACCTCGCCTCAGGGTTCGCCGGCTGGGACCGCGTTCTTCGGCCTCAACAGCTTCCACATCGTGCTGTTCGAGAACGAAATCAACACGCTGCTGGGCGGAGCGGCCTCGGGAACGGTGACCATCACCCTGCCTGACGTCGTTACCCCCAGTAATGCCGGCGACGAAGCGCTGCTGATCGCGTCGGTCTTTCAGAACGTCGAGCAAACAGTCACGGGTTTCGTGCGCAACGCCACCGCGACCGCGCAGGTCACCACCGGCACGCCGGCGAATTCGTCATTGGCGCCGGCGGCCTACGATGCCGGCCAGGCACCCGACGAAGCCGACGACGGCAAGCTTGTGATGGGTGCGAATTCCAGCACCGAAGGTTTCCTGCTGCCCGCAGGTCATGTCGCGTTGGCCACGCTGTCCGTGACCAATGCCGCCGGCAACTACGATACGCCCAACGGCAACACCATCAACGAGCCGAACGGTTTCACCGGTGGCGCCTATTTCCGCAACGGCGGCGCGACACCGGGCAGCCTCTACACGCTGCAGATGGCCGGCACGGCGACTCTCGCCTACGGCGCGACCAACGCCTCGTTCCTGTTGGAATCCGACAACGCCGACGTGACCGATGCGCCGATTTCCTACGGCAACGCCACGCATACCATCGCAGGCATCCGCATGGGCGCGAGCGTCGATGCCGACCCCAGCCTGCTCAACAGCGCCAACGCGCAGGGCGACGACACCAACAACACCGACGACGAAAACGGCGTCACGCTCACGCCGCTGTTGCCGACCGGCGAAACCACCATCGTGCCGGTCAGCATCCAAAACGCCTCCGGTTTCCTCAACGCGTGGTTCGACTGGAACGCCGACGGCGATTTCGCCGATGCCGGCGAACAGATGATCACGAACCAAGCCGTCGCCGTGGGTCCGACCAATCTCAACATCGCCGTGCCGATCACCGCGATCATCGGCCCGACCTTCGCGCGCTTTCGCGTTTGCACCAACAACACCGCGCTCGACAACTGCTCCACGCCCGCCGGTACGGTGCAGAGCGGCGAAGTCGAGGACTACCAGTTCACCGTCTCGCGCAAACTCTTCGTGCGCAAGACCACGTTGGGCGGCGTCGGCGGTGCGTTCGGCTTCACCTTGACCAACACCGTGCAAACCACCGGTACCGTGACGACCACGGTCGTGAACACGCCGACGCAGGTCGACGGCGATACCGCCAGCACCGCCACCCAGGCGTTCACCATCGTGTCGCCGACGACCACGGTGACGGTCAACGAAACGACGCTGCCGGCCGGTTGGCAATTGACCACCGCGACCTGCGTCAACGCCGCCGGCACCACGGTCGGCAGCCGCAGCGGCAGCACCTACACGCTCACCGGCGCGGAGATCGGCGCCAGCGTCAGCTTCACCTGCACCTTCACTAACTCGAAGCTGCCGATCCTGCGTTTGCAGAAGAGTCTGCCGAACGGACGCTTCACGCCGACCGATCAGTTCGCCCTTACCATCGCCGGCACCGGCGGGCCGGCGACCGCGACTACGGTCGGCGGCGGTACCACCGCCAATGGCGTGGCCACGCTCAATCCCGGCGCGATCGGCGGTGTTTATATCCTGAGCGAAGCGGGTGCGGCGGGCGCCAATCTCGCGAACTACACCACGACGTATTCGTGTACGAACGCGTTAACCGGCGGGCAAACGCCCAGCGGCAGCGGCGTCAGCTTCGGACTGACGGCGGCGGCGGGCGACGACTTGACCTGTACGTTCGTCAACGTGCGGAACGCGCAGGCCGACCTGCGGCTGACCAAAACCAACACGCCGGGCGTGAACGGCGAGGTCGATCAAGCCGCCGACACGGTGACCTCGGGCGCCACCTCCAATTACTCGCTCACCGTGTCGAACCTCGGCCCGGACGCCGCCAACGGCGCGGTCTTGGCCGACCCGCCGCCCACCGGCCTGATTTGCACCACCGCCAGTTGCATCGCGGCGGGCGGCGCGGCATGCCCGGCTGCGACCGGCGCGGCCTTGGTCGCCGCCCTGCAAGGCGCGGGCGTCGCCATCCCCACGCTGCCCAACGGCGGCTCGGTGACGGTCGTGTTGACCTGCACGGTGAACTGACGCAGCGGTCGCGGACCATGCGAGCGACGAGGTTTTCGTGACGCCGACCTTCGCATTGCGAGGGTTGGCGGCGGTCGCCGCCGTTGCCGTGCTGTGTACGGCGGGGCAGGTCGGCGCGCAGGTGCAGCGCAATTATCTCAACCCGGGGTTCGAGAGCCCCGCATTGACGGCCCCGAGTGCCGCGGCGGGTTGCTACAAGCTGCTCAGCGAAACCCTGGTGCCCGGTTGGACCACCACGCATCCGGTCGGCGCCGATGGCGGCACCTGCACCGCGCCGGTCGGTCCGAGCGGGCCGCTGATGGAAATGTGGCGCACCAACTTCAATGGCGTACCCGCGCGCTCGGGGCTGAATTTCGTGGAGTTGAACGCCGCCGCTTCCTCGCGGATGTATCAGAACGTCTGCGTGCTCAACAACGACATCATCGCGTGGCGTTTCAGCCACCGCGGACGCGGCAGCGCGACCGTTCGCGACGTGATGGACTACAACATCGGCGCCTCGGTGCCGATCGTGCGCGTGGGCACCACCAGCAACGGTGCGTTCGACACGCCCGTCGCGTCGCAAGGCACGGCGAACGCGCCGACGCTCGGCGGCAACGGCTGGGTCGATTACACCGGCAGTTTCACTTACGCCGGCGCCACCGGCACCACCAGCATGGGCTTCGAATCCATCAGTGCGGGCAGCGGCAACAACACCATCGGTAATTTTCTCGACAACATCCAAATCGAACTGCGGCCCTTCGTCGAATTCGTGCAGACCGGCAGTTCCACGCCCGAAAGCGCGAGCGGAAACCTGCCGACGCTGCGCGTGAACGGCACCGTCTTCAGCCCCTTCACGGTGACGGTGCAAATCGTCGGCGGCAGCGCCGCGCTCGGCACCGACTACACCACGCCCGGCAACAGCGCGACGCTGACGATCACCGTTCCCGTCGGCCAGTACGACGGTTTCAGCGCCGCCAGTCTGTTTCCGTTGCCCATCGCCGTGATCAACGACGCGCTCGTCGAGGGCAACGAGACTATTCAATTGTCGATCGTGCCGCCGACCGGATCGCCGCCGCCGTTCCTGCTCAGTTCGAGCGTCACCTGCGGCGGTGCGGCGCAGGCGAACTCGACCTACACGATCGTCGACGACGAGGCCAACATCGCCGTGGTCAAGAACGCGGCGGCCCCGGTTGCGGTGAGCGGCCAGCCGACGCAGTTCGATGTGGCGTACACGATCGCGGTGAGCAATCCGACCTTGGTGACCGCGAACTACAGCCTCGTCGATACGCCGGGATTCGACCCGGACGCGACCATCGTGTCCGCCGGTTTCACGTTGAATGCAGGTGCATCGACCGCGCTCGTCGGCAGCGGTCCGTGGACGCTGCAAGCGCCCTCGCGCGCGCTGGCCGCAGGCGCGACCGACACCTACATCGTCACCGTGCGCATCGACATCAATCGTGGCGGCAGCGTCGGTAACGATGTCTGCGCAACGCCCAGCGCTGCCGGCAGCGGTTTGCACAACGCCGCGACCGCCACGCTGCAGGCCGCCGGCACTCCGACCTTCGTCGCCAGCGCCTGCCGCGACACGCCGACGCCGGTGTGGGTGACGCTGCGCAAATCGCTGGTCGGCCGTGCGGTCGCCAGCGACCAAATGCAGGTGCGCATCCGCTCCGCGGGCGTGGTCGTCGCCACCGCCACCACCAGCGGCGCGGCGCTGCCGGCGAGCGCCAGCACCGGCGCGGTGGTGCTGCCTGCCGGCAACACGCTGCAGTTCGAGGAATCGCTGAAAGCGAACGGCACCGGCCCCGACCAAGCGCCGTCCGCGTACCGCCCGCAAATCGTCTGCACCAACGCGACGGCCGCATCGCCGACCGTGTTGCCCACGGGGCCCGGAACCGCAGCGTCCACGCGGCAGGAGTGGACGGCGTTCGCCACCGCTGCCGGCGACGACATCGATTGTCTGATCACCAACGCCTTGCGCAGCGCCGACCTGCGCTTGACCAAAACCAACACGCCGGGCGTGAACGGCGAGGTCGATCAAGCCGCCGACACGGTGACCTCGGGCGCCACCTCCAATTACTCGCTCACCGTGTCGAACCTCGGCCCGGACGCCGCCAACGGCGCGGTCTTGGCCGACCCGCCGCCCACCGGCCTGATTTGCACCACCGCCAGTTGCATCGCGGCGGGCGGCGCGGCATGCCCGGCTGCGACCGGCGCGGCCTTGGTCGCCGCCCTGCAAGGCGCGGGCGTCGCCATCCCCACGCTGCCCAACGGCGGCTCGGTGACGGTCGTGTTGACCTGCACGGTGAACTGACGAGGCGCATCCCGTCTGACGATCCGCGGGTGCAGACGGTTGCGGTCTGCCCCGACTTGCGCCACTTTAGGCGCTCGGGGACGTTCGACCGCACGGGGGTCGGGGGAATCTCCGACCTCGACAGGAGGGTGGGCCGATGGCGATGGGCGCGACGAATCCTGCTTTGAACGAACGCGGCGCCCGCGCGCGCCGGTACAACCACGCCTTGGTCGCGTTGGGCCGCCGGGTGTGGCACGAGGACTGCACGTTCGAGACCGCGATCGCCGAGATCTGCTCGGTGGCGGCGGACACGCTCGATGTCGAGCGGGTCAACGTGTGGCGAATCGATCCGCACGCCCAACGGCTGCTCTGCATCCACGCGTACGAACGCAGCGACGATCGCCATAACGCGCCGGGGTTCGACGAAACTCTGCGCTTGGATTCCGAATACGCCCAACAGCTCGACGACGTGCGCCTGATCGATATCGCCGACATCGTGCTCGATCGCGATGCGACCGGGCCGGAAGCGGATCTCGCCGCCTATCTCGATCGTCACGACATCCATTCGCTGTTGGATGCCCCGGTGCGTGCGGAAGGCGCCTTGCTCGGCGTGGTCTGCCACGAAAACGTCGGCAGTCCGCGCATGTGGACGCCCGAAGAACATGCGTTCGCCGGCAGCGTCGGCGATTTCGTCGCGGTGGCTTACGAAATCGCGCGCCGTCGCAATATCGAACAACGACTGCGCTTCCTCGAACGCCACGACCCGCACACCAATCTGCCTAATCGCGATCACTTGGTCGAGGTCGCGCACACCGCGTTGCGTCCGATCCACGATGGCGACAACGGCTTGGTCGTCGTGCATCTGCAGATCGAAGCGACCGACGCGGACTTGGGCGGCAACGCCGAGAACTATCACCGCTTGCTGGTCGATTCCGCCGATACGCTGCGCGAGATGCTCGTCGATATCGCGGTGCTGGCGCGCGTGCGCGAAAGCGCGCTGGCGATCATCCCGCACCGGCATTTGAAAGAAATCGAAGCGTTGGAGTTGGCCGAGCGTTGTCTCGACGCGGTGCAGGCCGTCGCCGCCGCCCACGGCGATACGACCGTTGTGGTCACCGCCGGCATCGCTTTCTCGCGCGACCTGGCCGCCCCTTCGGCCGATACGCTGCTGCGTAACGCCGAGAACGCCAGTCTGCGCGCGCGCAGCCACGGCGCGGGCCGCTGCAAAGTGTTCAATGCGGATCGGCACCGCAATTTGCTGGAACAAATGCGGATCGAGCAAGCGCTGCGCGACGGCATCGACGACGGACGCATGCAGGTGTATTTCATGCCGGAAGTGGATCTGCGCGACGGCCGTTGGCGTTCCGCCGAAGCGCTGCTGCGCTGGCGCAACGACGAAGGCCGTATCGTGCCCGCGGCGGATTTCATCGAAGTCGCCGAAGCCTCCGGTTTGATCGTGCGTCTCGGCCGCTGGGTGCTGCTCGAAGCGTGTTCGCAAGCCGCGCGTTGGCCGAGCGATGCGCAAGGCCGCGCGCCGCTGCTGCGCGTGAACGTGTCCGCCCGCCAGTTCGAAGAACCGGGCCTGATCGCCGATGTCCTCAACGCATTGACCGAATCGGGCCTCGACCCGGATCGCCTGTGCCTGGAACTCACCGAGACTCTGCTGCTGCGCGACCCCGCGAAAGTCGCGCGCACGCTCGCGCGCCTGCGCTCGGTGGGCGTGCGCGTCGCGCTCGACGATTTCGGTACCGGCTATTGCTCGCTCGGCTATCTCAAGCACCTGCCGATCGACACCATCAAAATCGACCGCGGCTTCACCGCCGGCCTCCCGCACGACCGCGCCGATCTGGCCATCGTCAAAGCCCTGGTCGGCTTGGCCCAGAACCTCGGCATCGACATCGTCGGCGAAGGCGTCGAAAACCAAGCCCAAGCCGACTGCCTGCGCGCCTGCGGCGTGGTCGCGGCCCAGGGCTATCTGTATTCCTGCGCCATCGACGGCGAAGCCTTGGTCGCGGGGTTCGCCCGCTGAACCCGCGTGTGCGGAAGCGCCGGAAGGCGCGATCCTGAAGACGCGGCACCGGTTCGCGATCGCCGTCCGCGTCCCGCACCGGGCCGCTGAATTCGCAACGCAATGCTCCCGAAGCGCGTTAAGAGGCCTAGCTTCGGGTCGGATTCGCATGGCTAGAAGCCCCGTTTGCCGCTTGTCTGCAAATTATTCCGCAATTATTCCAAAAATTCCAAAATGGGCGTATGGTGGGCCAGTCATGGTCATTCAGGCACGCCGATGCGGGTCGAACTGTCTTTTCCTGAACTCAATGCCCTGCTGGCCGGCCAGTCCCTGGCCTGGCTCCTGGGTTTCGCGGTGGCCTGCCTGTCGGTCGCGGTCTGCGTATTGGCTTTCAAACTCCGGGGGCGTCGATGAGTCCGAAACCGCATCCTCTTTCCGAAGCCGCCGTCGCGGCGGCGCTTAAACGCCTGGAGGATTTCCAACTCCTCTCCGCCGGCGATCTTGGTCGCTTGCGGGCGCTTGCGGCGCGGATCGACCGCGAAAGTCGTCGCCTGCCCATCACAGCTGAGACCTTGGCCGAGTGGTTTCCCGATGTGACCGAGAGCGGTCGTGAGCAGGCGCTCAAGAAGCTGGTGCATCGCCTGAAACAGGCGCAGGACGTGGCCTGCGAGACGCAGCGCCTGAATGCCGAACAGACCATCGAGTTGAAGATCGAGCGCAAGAAAGACGGTGTGTTGACGCGGGAGGCGTGGTTCCTCGGCGCAGCCGCACCGAAGGCCACCGCGCGTTTGGACGATTTGGACGACGCGTACCCGTTGTACGAGAACCGCGCGCTGCCGCGCGAGTTGAGCGGCCGCCCCGCCAAAGGGGCCGAACCGATCCTGCTGCTCACCGTCAACGCGCACGAACGCGCTGCGCTGCATGCCTGCTTCCTGCAAGACCGTCCGGCCCGCATCGTCGAGCGGGACGATGTGCAATACGAATGTCTGGGCTATATGCCTCCCCCGGACGGCAAGCGGGGCCCGCGACGCCCGATCATCGCCTACGAATGCCGAATGGGCTCGTTGCGCAGCGGTGCGGCGCTGTCGGCCACCGCCGCTGCGATCCGCCATTTTTCGCCCGCTCTGGTGATCGCGGTCGGCATCGGCTTCGGTGCCGATCGCGAAAAACAGCGCCTCGGCGATGTGATGGTGTCCGAGCAGGTCGCCACCTACGAATCCGAGCGCCACAACAAGGACGACACCCATGTCCTGCGCACCGACATTCAGCCCGCGGCGCTCGACTGGCTCAAACGCGCCATGCGCGCCCCGCACGCGATGTTCGGTCTGCACAAAGGGCTGATGCTCTGCGGCGAGAAACTGCTCGATAACCGCGATGAGCATCGGCGGCTGATGACGGCGTTTCCCACTGCGGTCGGCGGCGATATGGAGAGCTACGGCGTCTCGGTCGCTTGCGCCGATGCCGAGCGCAAGGTCGGATGGCTGGTGATCAAAGGCATCAGCGATTGGGGCGACGGCACCAAGGCCGAAGGCGAAGAAGCGCGGAAAGATGCGCTGCAGCGGCAGGCCGCCGATAACGCTGCACTCGTCGCTTATTTCGCGATTCATCGCGAACTTCCGGCCTCCATGTCGGCCCCGGTCGAAGCGCTCGCCGCTGGGCATGCCATGACGCCTCGTCGCGGACGCGCACGCATACGCGATGTCGAAGACGCGGGTTCCCTGTTCGACAACTTCAGTAAACGCCTCAGCCAGCAGGATCCGTACCCCGGTCCGAGCGAACGTCGCAATCCGCCAGCCGCCCGACCCGCAGAATCGGAAAGCGAAGCCGCTGAGGCCATCCATCAGGTCTTGCTGCGCTGGTTGGAAAACCCCGATGGCCCGCCGCTGTTCGCCGTGCTGGGCGAATACGGCATGGGCAAGACGGTCACGTGCCAGCGCCTGTATCGCGAGCTGAGCGAAGCGCGCGAAGCCGGCGGCGCGCCGTCGTGGATGCGCCTGCCGGTGTATCTGGACCTGCGCGAAAGCCGTAGCATCAAGAGTCAGGATCGCCACCGCACCAGCCCGCTGCCGAGAGTCGATGCCTTCATCGACGATCTGTTCGCGAACGGTTGGCGCGTGGAGCCCGGCGAGTCGCCGCCGACCTGCGACGACCTGCGGCGCTGGCTGCGCGAAGGCGCGCTGTTGATCCTCGACGGCCTGGACGAATGTCTGGTGCATCTGGACGAAAACCAGCACGGCGATCTGCTGCGCATGCTGTTGTCGCTGCTCACCGATGCGCTGCCGCGCGAGGAACGCCCTGAGCGTGCGCCGCATGCGGCGAGCAAACAGAGAATCGCGCCGCGTCTGCTGGTGTCGTGCCGCACCAATTTCTTCAAGACGCTGAGCGATCAGCGCAATCTGTTCACCGGGTATCGCCGCGGCAAAATCGACGCCGAGTGGTACGAATCGCGCGTGCTGTTGCCCTTGAACGACGCCCAGATCCAGCGCTATCTGGAAACGGTCGTGCCGACGCTGCCGATCGAGCAGACCATGCGGCTGGTGCGCGAAACCCATAATTTGGGCGAGTTGGCCCAGCGGCCGATGACGTTGAAACTGCTGGCCGAATATATCCCGGAATTGGAGGCCGAACGTCAAGCCGGCGCCGTGGTCAACGGCGCCGCGCTGTACGGCCTGGTCGCCAAAAAATGGCTGCAGCGCGACGAAGGCAAGCACCACCTGCGCCCGGAACATAAACTCAGGATGATGCCCGCGCTGGCCGCGCATCTGTGGCGCAGCGGCGTGCGGCGCATGCCCTACGACGAACTGCATCGCTGGTTCCACGAATGGCGACGCGGCCAACCCGACCTCGCGGAACTGTATTCGCCCACGGCCTATCACCAGATCAAGCTGGAAGAAGACCTGCGCACCGCCACCTTCATCATTCGCCAGGATAGCCAGGACAACGAAGCGCGGAGCGACGCCGAGGGAGAGCCGGGCGACGGCGAAGGCTTCCGCTTCGCCCACAGTTCGTTGGCCGAGTATTTTCTCGCGGTGTTCTTGGCCGAGGCGGTGCGCAACGACCGCCCGGACGATTGGGCGATGGCCATTCCTAGCGTCGAAACGCTGGATTTCCTGGCGCAACGGTTGGAATTGGATCAGGCATCGCTGCCCGCGGCGCGGCGTCGCGAGAGCGGTTTGTCGGCGGTGTTGAATGCTTGGCGCACGAGTTACCGCGCGCAGGCTTCGGAACTGTTGCTGCGGTACGCCCTGCACGCCCGTGCGATGCCGTTACAACTACGCGTGATGCCGGAACTGGCCGGGTTCGATCTGCGCAACGCGCAACTGCGCGGCTGGCGTTTCGGCGAGCGGCGGCGCAATGACGGCGCGCCTTTGCTCGACCTGTCGCGCATCCGCTGGGCCGGTGCCGACTTGCGCGAGACGTATTTCGCCCACGTGCGCCTGGACGATGGCGACTTCAGCGGCGCGCGCCTGGATATGGCCGCCTTCCAGCACGGCAGCGCGCAGCGCTGCGATTGGCGCAACAGCGACCTGCTGGGCACGGTGTTCCGGCATATGCGCTTCGACGGCAGTCACTGGAGGCCGCTGCGGCAATGCCATCGCCCGAAGGTCGTGGCCTGCAGCGGCGCCGACGCGCTGACCGGTGCGCTTCATCCCCCGCAAGCCTTCGTAGGAGGGCCTTCAGGCCCGACCCCGATCGCTCCGCACCCAAACCTTGCGCTTCCACCCACCGCATCGCCCACGGCCACCGCGCTCGCCGCGCTCCCGCCGCGTGTACGCGCGGCGATTGCCGGCCAAGGCGGCACGGTGTGGAGCGTGGCGCTGAGCGCGGATGGCGGTCGCGTGGTGTCGGCCTCGGAGGACGGGACGGTTCGGGTGTGGGACGCGTTGAGCGGCGAGTGCGTTCGCGAGCTACGCGGTCATACGCGAGGTGTGACCAGCGTGGCGCTGAGCGCGGATGGCGGTCGCGTGGTGTCGGGCTCGGATGACGGGACGGTTCGGGTGTGGGACGCGTTGAGCGGCGAGTGCGTTCGCGAGCTGCGCGGTCATACGAACTGGGTGCTGAGCGTGGCGCTGAGCGCGGAGGGTGGGCGCGCGGTGTCGGGCTCGGAGGACGGGACGGTTCGGGTGTGGGACGCGTTGAGCGGCGAGTGCGTTTGCGAGCTGCGCGGTCATACGCGAGGTGTGAACGGTGTGGCGCTGAGCGCGGATGGCGGTCGCGTGGTGTCGGGCTCGGATGACGGGACGGTTCGGGTGTGGGACGCGTTGAGCGGCGAGTGCGTTCGCGAGCTGCGCGGTCATACGAACTGGGTGCGGAGCGTGGCGGTGAGTGCGGATGGCGGTCGCGTGGTGTCGGTCTCGGAGGACGGGACGGTTCGGGTGTGGGACGCGTTGAGCGGCGAGTGCGTTCGCGAGCTGCGCGGTCCGCGAGGTGTGAAAGGTGTGGCGGTGAGTGCGGATGGCGGTCGCGTGGTGTCGGGCTCGGAGGACGGCACGGTTCGGGTGTGGGATGCGTTGAGCGGCGAAAGCCTTCGCGAGCTGCGCGGTCATACGCGAGCGGTGACCAGCGTGGCGCTGAGCGCGGATGGCGGTCGCGTGGTGTCGGGCTCGTATGACGGGACGGTTCGGGTGTGGGACGCGTTGAGCGGCGAGTGCGTTCGCGAGCTGCGCGGTCATATGAACTGGGTGCTGAGCGTGGCGCTGAGCGCGGAGGGTGGGCGCGCGGTGTCGGGCTCGGAGGACGGGACGGTTCGGGTGTGGGACGCGTTGAGCGGCGAGTGCGTTTGCGAGCTGCGCGGTCATACGCGAGGTGTGAACGGTGTGGCGCTGAGCGCGGATGGCGGTCGCGTGGTGTCGGGCTCGGATGACGGGACGGTTCGGGTGTGGGACGCGTTGAGCGGCGAGTGCGTTCGCGAGCTGCGCGGTCATACGAACTGGGTGCGGAGCGTGGCGGTGAGTGCGGATGGCGGTCGCGTGGTGTCGGTCTCGGAGGACGGGACGGTTCGGGTGTGGGACGCGTTGAGCGGCGAGTGCGTTCGCGAGCTGCGCGGTCCGCGAGGTGTGAACAGTGTGGCGCTGAGCGCGGATGGCGGTCGCGTGGTGTCAGGCTCGTATGACGGGACGGTTCGGGTGTGGGACGCGTTGAGCGGCGAGTGCGTTCGCGAGCTGCGCGGTCATACGAACTGGGTGCTGAGCGTGGCGCTGAGCGCGGATGGCGGTCGCGTGGTGTCGGGCTCGGATGACGGGACGGTTCGGGTGTGGGACGCGTTGAGCGGCGAGTGCGTTTGCGAGCTGCGCGGTCATACGGATTGGGTGCGGAGCGTGGCGCTGAGCGCGGATGGCGGTCGCGTGGTGTCGGGCTCGGATGACGTGACGGTTCGGGTGTGGGACGCGTTGAGCGGCGAGTGCGTTCGCGAGCTGCGCGGTCATACGAACTGGGTGCGGAGCGTGGCGCTGAGCGCGGAGGGTGGGCGCGTGGTGTCGGGCTCGGATGACGGCACGGTGCGCTGCTTTTCCGGTATGGGTGGGCGTGCCGAAACCTTGGCCTGTACGTGGATCGCCGCCGTCGGCAGCCCGGATGACATCCCCAGCTACGCCAGTTGGCGCCCGGGCTTGCATGCCGCCAATGCCGAAGGCCCTTTGGGCGCGATGTCTTCATCGCAGGCCGATTCGCAAAACGGAAAACAACAAATGTTCGGGCCTGAAGGCCCTCCTACGACGGCGGTGGACGATGCCGGCTTGCCGACGGACGCGGGCGATGTGTTGATCTCCGCCAGCGGCGACGCTTGGCGTTTGTTGAGTTGGGACGTGGAAGATCCGAACGAACCCAGCGGGTGGCGCCGCGTGCCGCTGCAGGCGTACGAATAACGCCATCGCGCCCTCTCCGTGCAGGCGGAGTGAAGGTGCGAAAGACACCGCCCTCTCCCCGCAGACCAAGTGAAGGTGCGAAAGACATCGCCCTCTCCCCGCAGACCAAGTGAAGGTGCGCAAAGGATCGCTGCCCCTCTCTCCGCAACACGGGGGTGAGTCGCCGCGTTCGCGAGCCACTGGCTCGCGCGGCGACGAACGCCCGAGCGCTATGCGCGAGGGCCGGGCGAGGGGCGCGGTTGGCGGTGTGTTTGCGATTCGCAAGGCGACCCAGCGCGATCGTCGTTCGCAGGCGGACGACAGACTCGTGGCCGCATTTATTCGGACTATCGACTTCGACTTGCGATGGACGATCGAAGTAGCCCGGCGCTCGCCATCGTGCGCGCGAGCGCGGGTTCCGGTGATGCCGATATCACGAAGCCGCGCGCGGGTGCTCCAACGCGAACGTAGACGCGAACGTAAACGCGAGCGCGCGCGCGAATATCAGCGCGAACGCGCACGAAGTTTTGCTTGTCTTCGCGAACGCACGGCATCGAACCATCGACGCCATCATCGAATCATCGAAGAGCCGATGCGCCAATGATCGACGGTGTCCCGAAACCAGGCGAATCGAGGCGGCATGTTGCGGCGCGTAGACATGAAGTCACGCGCGACGATCCGAGGTTCGAAATCAATCGAATCGAGTGCGATTTGTTTGCGCGTTATCGCGCGCATCCCGAACGAAAACCCCGGAGCGTTGCGCTCCGGGGTCGAGCGGCGATCGGAAGCGAATCAGATCGCGCTTTCGTTGCCTGCGTGAGCGTGGCTCACAGCCACCACCACCACCACCAGAGCCGCCACCAGTAGAAATAGGAGATCACGGCCGCGGCGCCCCAGTTGCCGGTGTAGAGAAAGCCGATGATGTCGGCCCGCACCACCCAGAACAAGCGCCAACGCCACGGCGTCCAGATTCCCGCGGCGCCGACATCGGTTTGGTGGTTCTGCCAATACGCAAGGGAATGCCGCGCCGTACTCAACGCGCCGAGTACGCTCCGTCCGGATTCCGAACGCGCATCGAGCTTCGCCACCGCTTCGGCTTCCAGTTTGGCCAGTCGATCGTCGGCGATTTTGGCGTCCTCGGAGGTTTCCAGCACGTTGTCCAGCTTCGCGAAGTAAGCGAATTCCTCTGCCTTGTAGCTGTCGCGGAACGCCTCCATGTGCTTGGCGATCGGCTGCTGATAGTCCAGCTCCAGCAGCGGCTTGTTGCGTTCGACGAACTCGTCCACCGGCATGCCCGGGTCGTAACCGCAGACGGTGACCACACGTTCGAACGCGGTCGCGTCGGCCGGGCCCTTGTCGCGCATCAGACAGTCGACCGCGAGGTTGTGATTTGCGCCGACCTCGTCCACCGGATTGCCGGCGGCTTGCGCCGATGGCAGCGGGGCGGTTCCCAACACGACGGCCAGTAAACATAACGACAGCGTAGTCCTGAGCTTCATCATCCTTGCTCCTTATGCATAAACCACATTCTGTGTGCGTATCGCCCCGATCCTGGGGCGTCCTGCGGTCCCGATGCGGCCTGGACCGCGGTTCGATCATGCGCAAGCGCGCGACGACATGACTGAGATTTTCGTCCGCAAAATTTTCGAGCGTCGATGCCTTCGACGACGAACGGCGGGTTCACCGGGCGCTCGCGATTGGCGCTGCATATGAAAATCCCCAAAAGCATGAAAAAAATCGCGACACACACTAACCTGTGGTTCCTGCCGACCGGAGAGCCGGGATGCCGACTTCAGAATGCCGTCCTCGCCGTATCCGCGCCGCCGCCACGGCGACCGTGCTGACCTGCCTCATCGGCGGCGTACTCCCCGCATCCGCCGCCGACCGTGTGACCGGCCGTGCGTTCGCCACGCGCAGCGAGGTGTACGCGCCGCACGCCATGGCCGCGACGTCGCATCCGTTGGCGACGCAGATCGCGCTGCAGACGATGCGCGAGGGCGGCAGTGCGATGGACGCGGCGATCGCGGCCAACGCCGCGTTGGGGTTGATGGAGCCGACAGGCAACGGCATCGGCGGCGATTTGTTCGCCATCGTGTGGGACCCAAAAACGAAAAAACTCTACGGCTACAACGGTTCGGGGCGTTCGCCGAAAGCATTAACGTTGGAAGAATTCGAGCGCCGCGGGCTGAAGGACATTCCGCCGCACGGGCCGCTGCCGGTGACGGTGCCGGGTACAGTCGATGCGTGGTTCGCGCTGCACGCGAAGTTCGGCGCGCGCACGATGGCGCAGAATCTCGCGCCCACCATCGCCTACGCGCGCGACGGCCATCCGGTGCATGAGGTGATTGCCTATTATTGGAACCGCAGCGTGCCCGTGCTTTCGAAATGGCCCGGCTTCAAAGAACAATTCACCATCGACGGCCGCGCGCCGCGGCGCGGCGAAACCTGGCGCAATCCGAATCTCGCGAACACCTTGCAGAAGATCGCCACCGGCGGCCGCGACGCGTTCTACAAAGGTGACATCGCACGCACGATCGACGCCTACTTCAAGTCGAACGACGGTTTTCTGCGCTACGAAGACCTTGCCGCGCATACCGGCGAATGGGTCGAACCCGTCAGCACGAACTATCGCGGCTACGACGTGTGGGAATTGCCGCCGAACGGGCAGGGCATCGCCGCGCTGCAAATTCTGAACATGCTGGAACCTTACGATCTGAAATCCTACGGCTTCGGCAGCGCTGAACATGTGCATCTGTTCGTCGAAGCGAAAAAACTCGCGTTCGCCGACCGCGCCGCCTCGTACGCCGATCCAGATTTTTACAAGACGCCGGTTGCGCGTTTGGTCTCGAAAGACTATGCGCGCGAACGCGGCAAGCTCATCTCGATGGATCGCGCGATGAAAGCGGCCGAACCGGGCGTGATTCCCGAACTCAACGAAGGCGACACGATTTATCTCACCACCGCCGACAAGACCGGCATGATGGTGTCGTTGATCCAATCGAACTATCGCGGCATGGGCAGCGGCATGGCGCCGCCGGGACTGGGGTTTATCTTTCAGGATCGCGGCGAACAGTTCGTGCTGAAGCGCGGGCATCCCAACAGCTTCGCGCCGGGCAAGCGCCCGTTCCACACCATCATTCCCGCGTTCGTGACGAAAGACGGCAAACCCTGGTTGAGCTACGGCGTGATGGGCGGCGCGATGCAGCCGCAAGGGCATGTCCAAATCGTGCTCAACATGATCGATTTCGGCATGAACCTGCAGGAAGCCGGCGATGCGCCGCGCATCCAGCACGACGGCAGCACCGAACCCGCGGGACAAGCCGAGGCGATGGCCGACGGCGGCGAAGTGGATCTGGAAACCGGCTTCGATTACGCCGTCGTGCGCGCGCTGATGCGCAAAGGCCATAGCGTGCGGTTCGCCGATGGGCCGTACGGCGGCTATCAGGCGATCCAGGTCAATCCGAACGGCGGCTACATCGGCGCCAGCGAATCGCGCAAAGACGGTCAGGCGGCGGGGTATTGAGCATGCGCATCGCAATGCAGCGACTTCGCATCGCCGCCGCAGAGATGTTGAGTGCCGCGAAACTCGCGCGGCGCGCAGGCGCATGGCGTTTCGTGGTCGCGCTGGCGTTGTGCGCGATGCCGTTCGCCGCGGTGTGCCAAGAAAACGATCGCGCGGTGCGGGCATGGGCGGCCGAACGCGCCGACGATCGCGATCTGACCCAGCGCGCGTATTTGTGGCGTCTGGCCGAGCGCCTCGGGCATAACGGCGGCCCGCGCGAGTTCGCGCTCGCCGCGCATGTGCGTGCGATGGCCGGCGTGCGCGATTTTCGTCTCGTCGGCGGTTTGCGTTTGATCGACGCCAAAACCCAGCGTTGGTTGGACGACGCCGAACGCATGGGCCGCGACGATCCGGTGGTGCAGATCCTGCTGATGCATCGCTTCAGCGCAGCCGACCCAGTGGACCGGCGTCTGGACGCGATCCGCCGCTGGCGCGACATCGACAGCGATAATCTCGCGCCGCTGTTGGCCAATATCTCCGCGTACGACGGATCGACGATCGACGAGTCGCTGGCGTCGGCGCGCAGCACGATGCGTGCGGATTTCTATTTCGACGACATCGTGCGCCCGTTGATCCAGGCCGTGCGCGACGAACCGCCGCCCGCCGCGTTGTTGGCGACGATGTCGAGCCTCGAGATCGATGCGCCCGACGCGCTCGGCGCCGAGATCGGCTCGACGATCTGGAGCGTTTCCGCCAATGTCGCATTCGCGCCGTTGACGCGCGCGTGTCGCGACGAGGCGCTGAACGCCACGCCGCGTCGTCGCGCCGATTGCCGGCATGCCGCCCGAGTGTTGAGCGATGATGCCGACACGCTGCTCGCGCGCGGCATCGGCCTGAGCATGCGCATGCGCACCGCCGTCGGCGAGCGCGAGCTGCGCGACGCGGCGATCGCGTATCGCCGTCATCACTGGGTCCTCCAACAACGCGCGACCTTGACGCGACGCGACCCGGTGGACGAAGCGCGCATGTTCGCGCGCATGCTGCTCGAGAACACCGACCTGACCGAAGTCGAACTCGTGGAGCGCATGCTGATCGATGCCGGTGTGCGCTTGGAGCCCACGCCGGGTTGGGTGCCGCCGTTGCTGCGATGAGTCGCCGTCGTTGATCGCTTTACCGGCCGCCATTCCGCCCGCGTTCTCGATCGCGCTGGCCGTGCTCGCGCTCGGTTACGCGCTGCAGCGCAGCCGCGTACTGCCGGAGAACGCGGCGCAGATCTTGAACACTGTCGTGCTGTACGTGTGCTTGCCCGCCGCAGTGTTGCGCTACGTGCCGCGACTGACGTGGACGCCCGATGTGCTCGCCATCGCGGCGGTGCCGTGGTTGCTGCTGCCGATCATCGCGCTCGCGGTCGCGCTGTGCGCGCGCGTGTTGCGTCTTCGCGACGATCAGCGCGCGGTGTTGCTGCTCACCGTGGCCTTGGGCAACACCAGTTTTCTCGGGTATCCGCTCACCCGCGCATTGATCGGCGAGCGCGCGTTGCCGTACGCGGTGGTCTACGACCAACTCGGCGCGTTTCTGATGCTATCGACCTTCGGGTTGTGGTTGCTGGCGCGTTACGCCGGCCCTTCCGACGCACCGCCCAGCGCGCGCACGATGCTCGCTCGGATCGCGCGCTTTCCGCCGCTGTGGGCGTTGATGTTCGGCGTCTTTGTGATGCCCGCGCAGCCGCCCGCATGGATCGACGCCGGCCTGCGTTCGCTCGCCGATGCGCTGCTGCCGCTGGCGATGCTGACCGTCGGCTTGTCGGTGCGTTTCGCGCCACCGCGCGACGAACTCGCGCCGCTCGGTGTGGGCTTGCTGCTGAAGCTCGTCGCCGTACCGGCCGCGGCCTATGCGCTGGCGCCGTGGCTCGGCCTGCACGGCGAGATGGCGCGCACCACCGTCTTCGAAGCCGCGATGCCGCCGATGATCACCGCCGGCGCGCTCGCCATCGCCCACAACCTCGCCCCGCGCCTCGCCGCGGCGATGGTGGGTTACGGGTTGCTGTTGTCGCTGCTGACGCTGCCGTGGTGGGCGGCGGCGTGAGCACGGCTTGTCACCGCGGCGCGACGAAGCCACACTCGATCGCGATGTCTCGATCGCACCTTCCGACGAAATTCGGCCCTTGGTTTGCCGCTATCGCATGCGGCGTCAGCGCCGTGGTCGTCGCACCTGTCGCCCTGGGGCAATACGGCTTGAAAGCCATCGAAAGGGCGCAAGAGACCGCGCTGTCGGCCGCCGATGACGCGGGGTGCGATCGAATGGATGAACGAGAGCGGCGGCGTTGCGAGCGTGATGCCAAAATCCGAGTGGCCGCGGCGGCGAGACGCGACGAAGAGGCTCGCCATGTCTCACGGCGGTACCATCGCGAGCTGGCGCGAGCGCTCGTCGAGGAGAATACGCCGCGTTCGCTCGTACTGGCCGCGTTGTTGTGGACGGATGCGGTTGGAGAAGGCGATGCTGCCGCATGGCCCCGTGGCGATGCGGCCGATGTCGAGGCGAATCGTTGGCGCGCCGAAGCGCGCATGCGTGCGAACGACGATCCGGTCGCTCTGCTGTTGACGATGGGTCGCGAGGCGAACCCCAGAAAAACCGGTGACGATGCGACTGTCGCGCGCTGGCGTGCCGTCGACCCGAAGAACCTGACGCCATGGATGTACGATCTCGCCGATGAAGCGACTGCGCTGACCTCAGATTCGGCTGCGGAACCGCCGCTGCGCGACGGCTTTTTCGATGTCGCGCGCGCTACCGAGCGCTTCGATTTGTATTTCGACGATGTCGTGCGCGAAACCACGCTCGCCGTGCGTCGCCACCCGCCGTCCGCATCGATGCGCAAGACCTTGTTTGCGCCCGATTATCCGAATCTTGATGCCTATGCGTATGGTTTGGGAACCGCGCTCTGGGCGTCTGCGGCGGTACCGTCGTTCATGCCGTTGGTCCAAGCCTGCAAAGGCGAACCATTGCGCGCGACGCCGACGCGCGCGGCCGATTGCCGCGCGATGGCGGGACTGTTGCGCGAACGTTCGGATACGATGTTTGGCCGATTGTTCGGCATCGCATTGGTCCGTCGAGCCGCGACCGATGATGCCGAGCGGCTCGCGATCAAAGACGAACGACGACGTGAGGATTGGCGTATGGCGCAATGGCGGGAGGCGATGCTTCTCGACCCTGACGGCACATCTATGCACACGACCGCGCGCTTGCTCGAAAGTGCGGATATCTCGGAAATGGCGCTGATGGACGCGGCGATCGCGCGGGCGGGTTTATCGTCGGAGCCACCGCCCGATTGGGACTCGGGCTATCAGTTTCCTGACGAGCGCGAAGCTGCCGAGTCTTCGCCCTGAAGGTACGCTAGGATGCCACGATGATCGATAACGACCTCGACCTCGACCTCGAACGTTGGCGCGTGGAACTGGCCGCGCGCGGTCGCGTGCAGATTCCGAATTTTCTGCAGCGCCCGGCCGCCGAGGCGTTCGCGAACGAACTCGCCGAACGCGTGCCTTGGCAACTAGCCGAGCGCAGCGAGGGCGAATCGCGCACCACGCCGCGCGGCGAATATCCCGATGAGGCCGAGTACGCGAATCTGTTGCAGCGCGGCTATGCGCGTGCGACCGAGACGTATCAATTCGCCTACGACACTTACATGCTGCCGAAAGCCGCGCGCGAAGGTTGGGATCCGGCGCTGTTGGTGCATGGCTTGCTGCGCTTCTTCAACACCGACGATTATTTGCGGTTCGCGCGTTATCTCGGCGACGACCCCGCGATCACGCACACCACCGCGCAATGCACGCGGTATCGGCCTGGGCAATATTTGATGCCGCACGACGATCAAGACGAGGACGAAGGCCGGCGTTACGCGTTCGTCGTCAATCTCAGCCGCGATTGGCGCCCGGATTGGGGCGGCCAACTGCAATTCCTCGACGCCGACGGCAACGTGCTGGACACCTTCTTGCCGCGTTGGAATTCGCTCAGCTTGTTCCGCGTGCCGCAACGGCATCAGGTCACGCTGGTATCGCCATGGGCGGCTCAGCCGCGACATGCGGTGACGGGGTGGTGGTTGGCCAGAGGCGCGAGTGAGCAGGCAGGTCGTTCTGTCACGTAGCCGAATCGCCACCTCCCGACATTTTTAGGAAGCGTCCGATGCATCGTTCCGTCCGTCATTGCTCAGCGATGCGATCGTGTCTCGTCGCATTCGCCATGGCCGTCGCGATCGCGATGTCGACCCCCGCCTTCAGCGGCGAACGGGCCGATGGCATCGCGATCGAAACCTGCGAGGATGTGCCCGAAGCGGAGCACGCGCGCTGCTATCGCGAAGCGCTGGCGGAGACGAAACAGGACGAACGCAAGATGTTGCGGGCCGCGAAAGCCGCGCGGACATACCAATACGCATTGGCCGATGCGTTGGCGCGCGACGGCGCGCCGCGCGATCTCGCATTCGCCGCGCTGATGCGATCGATGGCGGAACACTTCGACGAGCGGCCGAGTGCCGGGTCCACGACGTTATCCGCATGGCGCACGAAAGCGCTCGCCGAAGGCGGCGACGACCCGTTGGTGTACGCCTTGTTATGGATGAGCGCTGCATCGGCATCGCAAAACGAAGCGATGCAAATGCCGTGGCGGGATGAGGCATTGCGCAAATGGCGCGCTGCCGACCCGCAGAATCTCGAGCCGATGGCGCAGGCATTCCTGCGTCCGGCGTCGCCCGCGAAAAGCGCCGACCAAGCCGTCGAGGACAATCCAGCATCGACCGCGACGATGACGTACGATCCCGAAGTGTTCATCGCCGCGCGAAGCGCTGTACGCCACGACGCGTATTACGACGATGTCGTACGGTTGAGCGTTGCGGCGATGCGCCGCCATCCGCCCAGCGCCGCCGTATGGCGACGTATTCGCGATGCTGAGGTGTCCTCGCTGGACGCGTATGCGACGGCTGTTGGCACTAGCGTATGGGCCACGAACATGCCCGCGTACCAGCATTGGATTCGCGCGTGCAAAGGCGATGCGCTGGCGCTTCCGCGGCGTGCGGACGACTGCCGACATGTCGCCGACGTGTTTCGTACGCGAGGCGATACGCTCATGGCGCGCTTGATCGGCATCGCCATCGGCCGCTTCGTCGCGCGCGATGTGAACGAAAAAGCCGCACTCACCGCCGAGCGCCGCGTCGTCGATTGGCGCATGGCGCAGTGGCGTCGCGTTAACGAAACGATGGGGTCGGACGAGTCCACGAGTCTCGCGACCGTCGTGATGGCGCACGAGGACATCGACGAACACGACATCATGCTTCGCGCGATCGCGGCGGCGGGGTTGCCGGCGATGCCGCCGGAAGACTGGGAGTCCGCGTTCAAATTTCCGGACGAGCGCGCCGCCATACCCGTGCCCGCCGGTGAATCCAGCCCGTCGCCGAGACCCTGACGGCCGTCGTGACCGCGTCGCCCGATCGCGCGCTCGTTTCGCGCGCCCGCTTTCGAGGCCTGCGGGCGGCGATACACTGCCGCCCATCCCGGCATCCTCGTTTGCGGCCGGGCGGAGGAGGGCGCATGTGGACACGAATCCTCGCCTATGGCTTGCTGCTTGCGGCCGGCACGTTGGCGCTGCAGTGGCTGGATTACCAGCGGCTGGCGCGTGCCCATTCCGATCAGGTCTATGTCTTTTTGATCGCCGCGGGTTTCCTGGCCCTGGGCGTTTACATCGGCGCCCGCGCCCTGGGCGGCGGCAAGCCCGCGCCGTTCGACGGTAACCCGCAGGCCCAAGCCGCGTTGGGCATCAGCGCCCGCGAGTTGGAAGTGCTCAAGGAGATCGCCGCTGGCCGCTCGAACAAGGAAATCGCCGCCAAGCTCGATGTCTCCCCGAACACGGTGAAGACCCATGTCGCCCGCCTGTACGAGAAACTGGACGCCAAGCGCCGCACCGACGCGCTGCGCAAGGCGCGCGAATTGGGGTTGATGCCGTGACCGCGCCGCGACGCTGCCGGCGCGGAATCGCCGCCCGGCGAGAGACGAAACCGGGCGAATCGGCGAGGAAAACGGGCGAGCAAAACGGGTGAAATCACCGAAATCACCCATCCGGGCGATTGATCTCGCCCCGCCCAGGCCCCCGAATACCGCCTCCCATCACGCGAGGAGACTTTCCGATGTTCCGCAACATTCTGCTCTGGGGCACCGTGGCCGGCTTGATCGTCGGCAGCATTCTGTTCGGCACCACTGTCGCCATGGCCGGCAACCCGCCGCCGATGGCCGTGGGCATGCTGATCGGTTACTCGTCCATGTTGATCGCGCTCAGCGCGGTGTTCGTGGGCATGAAGCGCCACCGCGACCAAGCCCTCGGCGGCGTCATCCGTTTCTGGCCGGCCTTCGGCATGGGCCTGGGCATCAGTGTCGTGGCCGGCGTGTTCTACGTTCTGGCCTGGGAGGCGGCCCTGGCTTACACCGGCATGGATTACATGGGCGAGTACGCCAAACACATGATCGAGCAGCAGCGCGCGAAAGGCATGGCCGCGGCCGAGCTGGCGAAATACGCCGCCGAGATGGAGGCATTCAAACGCCAATACGCCGACCCGATGTTCCGTATGCCGATGACCTTCACCGAAATCTTCCCGGTCGGCGTGCTGGTCTCGCTGATCAGCGCCGCGCTGTTGCGCAAGCCGAGCTTTTTGCCGGCGAAGAGGGGGTGATGCCGGGCGCCGGGTGCCTCCGCGGCCGTCGAGCGCCATTCGAGCGCACCGATCTCCCCGTGGAGACAACGCTTTTCCGTTCATAGGGTGCGCCTGCGGCGCACCGATCTTGCCGAAGCCATGACGAATCCGTGCGCCACAGACGCACCCGATGCGGATAACCCCACGCCGGGAACGAAAACCGGGCGATTCCGCCGCGCGGCGATCGATTTCGAGCCGCGAACGAAAATCGGAGAATTCCGACACGCGAACGCGGGCTTTTCCTATCGAACCGCTCGCGTCGTTTACCGAAGCTGCTCGGTATGCCGAACTATCGACGCCTCTGGGTGCCCGGCGGCACCTATTTCTTTACCGTGAATCTCGCCGATCGCCGCGGTCGCGTCTTAACCGCGAACATCGACGCGCTGCGAACCGCATTCCGCGAAACCCGCACAGCGCGGCCATTCGAAATCGTCGCCACTGTCGTCATGCCGAATCATCTGCATTGCATCTGGACTCTGCCCGAAGGCGATGCCGACAACGCCCGACGCTGGGCGCAACTGAAATCGTCGTTCTCCCGCCGCGTCCCGCACGAAGATGTCGTCGCCCCGAGCCGGATCGAACGCAGAGAGCGCGGCATCTGGCAGCGGCGCTTCTGGGAGCGATGCCTTGTCGACGAAGACGATCTTCGCGCGCACGTCGAATACATCCATCACAACCCGGTAAAACATGGCTTCGTCGCCCGAGCCTACGACTGGCCGCACTCATCGTTTCGCCGCTGGGTCTCCAAAGGCGTATACCCCGAGGATTGGGCGCTGGCTCATGATTCTGGAAAGAGACCGAAAACCGCATAGACCGCGCTTGCGGCGCCCCGTTTCTCGTAGATATTTCGCATAGGGTGCGCCTGTGGCGCACCGCTTTCTTCGAAGCTTGCGCAAAAAACGGTGAGCCTGTGGTTCGCCGCTTTCTTCGAAGCTGGCGCAAAAAAACGGTGTGCCTGTGGCTTGCCGCTTTTTCCGAAGCCGCCGCAAAAAACGGTGCGCCACAGGCGCACCCTATGGAGCGATCCGAGAAGACGGCGTAGCGTAGACGTACCGATGATGGTTTACGGTGCGATCAGTCGGTCGATCGGCGCATCGAAATAGCGTGTCAGCTCGCGTGCGATGCAAATTTCCTGCGGCGCGAGGTGTCGGCCCCGGATCACATCGCGAGACACCTCGCGAGCCTACGCAGAACCGCTCTGCGCCAGAACCGGCCGCTGTTAGTTTCAGATTCGCATAGGGTGCGCCTGTGGCGCACCGCTTTTTCCGAAGCCGCCGCAAAAAACGGTGAGCCTGCGGCTCGCCACTTTCTTCGAAACCGCCGCAAAAAAACGGTGCGCCACAGGCGCACCCTATGGAGCGATCCGAGAAGATGGCGTACCGTAGACGCACCGATGATGGTTTACCGTGCGATCAGTCGGGCGACCGGCACATCGAAACAGCGCATCCCCTCGCGTGCCTACGCAGAACCGCTCTGCGCCAGAACCGGCCGCTGTTAGTTTCAGATTCGCATAGGGTGCGCCTGCGGCGCACCGCTTTTTCCGAAGCCGCCGCAAAAACGGTGCGCCACAGGCGCACCCTATGGAGCGATCCGAGAAGACGGCGTACCGTAGACGCACCGATGATGGTTTACCGTGCGATCAGTCGGGCGACCGGCACATCGAAACAGCGCGCCAGCTCGCGCGCGATGCGAAAGCGCACCGCGCGCCCGCGTTCGGCGCGTTTGATCGTCGGGAGCGAGACGCGGATATTGCGGCGCCAGCAGTCGTCGGCGAGGTCTTGCTGGCTCAGCAGTCGCGCGTGACGGAGGCGGAGCAAGGCGTCGCGATCGAGCACGATGCGGCCGCCGCGAAGCAGTCTGGGAAAGAAAGCCGCGTCATCGCCGGTTTGGGCACATTCGCTTTGAAAATGAGTCGAGTCGTTCATTGTGATCCCTATTGGATGAGTGTCGCCTAGAGAATCCGCATATGCGTTTCGACGAAGACAGCCGTGGGGTCGCGTTCATAGGAGTACTCCTGATTCCAGAATGATGGGGACGATGATGCCGAATTCCGGCGGCGAACGATCATCATCCGAGCAGGCGCCGGAAGAGCCCGACACCTTCGGAAGCGATGCGGATGCGATTTTGATGCGAATTTCCTGCGGCGCGAGGTATCAGCCCGGGATCACATGGCGAGGCTTATCGAGCACCCATGCAGCACCCCTTCCAGCCAGAACGCACCGGCGTCGGTTTCAGAAACGCAGGAACAGCACCAAAAGCGCAATGAGCAGTGGCGGCGCGCTCAGCCTAAACATCGCAGCGAGCGTGTACGCATGCGCGACGCAGAACTCGCGAGGATTGCCTTTGCGATAACGCACATCGAATTCTCGCGGTATCAGCAGTTTGCGAAACGCGAAAAAATCGCCGTTGATACTGAAGGACAGGTCCGCATCGATGCCGAGCTCATAGCGGCGCCCATCCGCTTCGTACTCGATCGCGTAGGCCGGCTGCAGATTGTTCAGCGGATCGATCTTGCCCAGAAATCCGCGCGAGGCGACGAACGTGTCGATGATGCGGGCGGGCGGGCGTCGTCGGCCAGTCGCGCGTACGCCTACGGTCCCACCAAGGCCGAATCGCGAACCAAAGAGCGAACGCGCAGATGCCGATGGGCATGATGCTTTCAGTTTTCATGCGCTTTCGGGCACGAATCGTCGGTCGCCGCGCAGACCGCGACGGGTTCGCCTGCGACGCCCGAGCGCGACACCGGAACGATCTCCAAACGCCAACGCACATGCCCGTCTGGATCGGGCGTGATGCCGGACCAAGCCCAATGGATCGTCGCTTTCCCACGGGCGGACGGCACGGCGGCCATCGGAAACGACGGAATCGTGCCCGTGTCGTGGACACCGGAGACCGGGCGCACGAAGAACCCGACATCGCGGGCCTTGCGATCGGACAAACCCGCGAACTCCAATTCGATCGCGATAAAACCCACGCCATCGCAACTGTCCGAATCGCCCATCGCAGGCACGAAATCGACATCGCGTACGACAGCCGCGGGCGGCACGGGCGACGAGCGTTTGGCCCGCCGGAAGTGGAATTCGGGCGATACGAAGAGACTGCACGCTGCGGCGCTATGCGGCAACGTGCAGAGCAACGCCAATGCGATCGCGAGCGATTTCAATCTATCTCCTCCGCTACCAAGCTCTGCAGTTTCGTAGACAGAGTAAGCGCGAAGCGCGCATCCGGGACGGATACAAGTGAACGCACTCGTGAAGGTTCAAGATCAAAGCCCCGGGTGCGGCCTTCGGCCTTACCCGGGCCACTCGCTGCTTCGATCCATCCCTACGGCGCACTCGCAGCGGCGCGATGGCCGTAACTCAGCACCCGCGTGATCGTCCACCGATCGCCCGTGCGGCGCCACACCATCGTGAAATCGGCCACCCCGTCGCATGCACCGCTCGCGACTTGGCAGAACCGATGCGAGCCCTGCGAAATCGCGCCGAAGTCCTTGATCGGATACACCGCGAGCGTGCCGGGGATGAGTTCGCGCGTGTAATTGCCGCACGCATACTTCCGCGTGTTGGCGAGCATCGTCTTGCGATTCCAGGTCACGCTGCCGTTGTCGTGATAGAACTCGACATCCTTAGCGAAATAGCCGGCGTGCTTTTCCAGTTGCGCGGGATCGCCGCAACGGTTGAAGGCGTCGAACACTGCGGTGTCGAGCGCCGAGATCGTGTCGCTCAGCGATTCGCCTGAGGGCGCCGCATGCTCTTCGGCGAATACGGTGTTGGATGCGGCGAATAGCAGCGAGAACAGCATGAGCGGCAAGAGCGATGATTTCATAATGACCTCTGGTTTCGATGAGGGCTTTCGGCCGTGAGTCGCACGACGCGCCGAAGCGCGCATTTGTATTAGATGCCCCGCAACCAATCCCTAGGCCGATACTTAAGGACCATCGCTGTACTCCCCGATCAATTTCGTTTTTCGGCCACGATAAAGGACGTTGACGGCCACTCGATACCGCGACCCAATCACTTCGGTGCGCTTGCCATCGCTGTCGAGGTCGTAGGTGTTCTCGATCAGCTTGATCGGGACGACATCGACGATCAAATCGCGCCCGCGGAATCGCCCGGAGTATTGGACGCGTCGATGGGTCGGCGGTTTGACCCGAAACACTTCGTTCGTTTCGCCGTTGAAGTTGACGTAAACCGCTTCATTCGGGGCATTGCATCGGTCCGTCAAGAACGTGACATGCGTTCGTTCCGCCATATGCTGCATGCAGGTTTCGATCTGGGATGCGCCAGGGGATTTCTCGCAAACCGCTCGATCGAACGGAATGTTGGCCGCCGTTTTTTCGACTTCGATTCTCGCGGCAACGCAGTCGCTTCCCCGGTCGTCGGTAGGAACGATCTGCCCCGCGGCCGCGAACGGAAAAACCAACATCAGAAAAACAGGGAGACAGAATGCGTTCATCGCTCAAGTGCCGAGTTAAGCCGCCCGCAGTGGGCGTGGATGCGCGCAAGCGTAGCGCAGGCACGGGGTGGATACCATTCGGTCGTGCCCAGGTGCGTTTTCATGCTGTTCGCATGCCGGGCGTCGTTATTCCGATATGCGGTTCGCTATGCGTTGCGCTGGCGCGGGATGCGCGGCGATCACCGGCCGAGCGTCGCTTCGTCCGGCGCGCCGAGGCGCGCGAGCAGGAGCGTCGAAAAACGCATCACGCCGATACGGATGCTCTCCTCATCGACCTGAAACGTCGGCGTGTGGTTCATCGCGATGATGCCTTTCTCGATGTTGGAGCCGCCGAGAAAGAAATACACACCCGGCACTTTCTCCTGGAAATAGGCGAAGTCGTCGTTGAAGAACGGCACTTGCCCATAGGTCAGCGTGATCGCGTCCATTCCGCCGCTTCGCTGCAGCGTGCGAATCGCGAACCGAGTCAACGCCTCGTCGTTCATCACGGTGGGATTCGCTTGCACGAACGACACGGAAAGCCGTTGGCCGCCGTGACCGCTGTCGTCGATCGCGCGTTCGATGCGAGGAATGATGCTCGCGAGGTTGTCTGCGTTCGTTTCGTACAGATCGGTTTCGAGCAGAAACTCGCCGTTCTCCGTGCGCGAGTCGAAACTCCCACCCATGATCGAGTAGTCCTGAAAGACGGTGTTCGGAGAGGCGAGCCCGATCGCCGGGTCCCCGGCTTGTTGAAGCTCCCAAGGCTTCGCGTCGGGACGTGTACGGAACATCGCGCTTTGCACGGCATTCGTCAGCCGCTCCATCTCCGCATCGGATGGCTTGTTTTTCAGCCGGATACTGACGCGCCGCTGATAGGCGAACATTTCGCCCGGCCGCACCAGGATCTGCCCGACGGGCAGGGCGGTGACGTGGAGGCCGTAGATTTCGTCCGGGGCGACCGATGAGAACACACCGCGTTCGACCAGTGCTTTCGCGCCTCGAAACGTTTCTTCTTCCGGCTGAAAGACGAAGATCGCCGTGCCGTGCAAAGACGCGCGATGTTTCGCGAGAATCTCGGCGAGACCCAGGCCGATCGCGACGTGGACATCGTGGCCGCAACCGTGGTGAACACCGGGCGTGCGCGATTTGAAGGGCGATGCATCGGGGACATCGCCCGGGAGCGCATCGAGATCGGCTCGCCATGCGACCGTTTTCCCCGGATGCGCACCGCGCAAGATCCCGACCACACTGTGGCCGTAAAGACCCGTCTGCACTTCGAGCCCCAACTCGCGCAAATGCGCGGCGATCGTGGCCGAGGTGCGCACTTCGGCGCCCGCCAGTTCGGGGTGTTCGTGGAGATCCCTTCTGACGCCGACAAGTTTGTCGAAAATACCGTCAGTCTGCGCTCGCACCGTATCGTCGATGGGGCGCCGATGCGCAGCGTGCTGGCAACCGATGAGTTGCGTTGCGAGGACGGCGGAAAGGATCAAGGCGTATCGCTTCATCGTTGTCGGCTCCCTGCGATGCGCTCGCAGTCGTTAGGTTCGATCGAACATCGCTCCGACGGATCGCGTGCAACGGCATCGCATGCGGTCCGCACCCCGCCGCATCCGATCGGCAAACTCAAGCTCCGCTCCCTCGTACGCGGCTCCACCGTGCTTACGCGAACGCAACTCCCGCGTCCGAATACCGGACCCTTCACGCGTTAATCGGGTCGCTGGACGACCGATCTTTCGCGTGGACGATTGACGGATTCGGCATCGAGTATACACTGTATACATGAAAAGCCTACCCACCGCCGACGCCATCGCCGCCGCCGCCCGCGTCCTGCTGGAAGCGGAGGGGCCTGCGGGGGTTTCGATGCGACGCGTCGCCGACGCCGTCGGCATCACGCCGATGGCGATTTACCGGCATTACCCGAACCGCGAAGCGTTGCTGCACTGCGTCACCGATCTCGGTTTCGCGGAACTCGCCGGTTACTTGAAGCCGAAGCGCAAAAGCATGAAGCCGGATGAGCGCATGCTCGACCTATTCGACGGCTATGTGCGCTACGCGCTGGATCACCCGCGCATCTTCGACTATGTGTTCTCGCAACCGCGCCCCGATGCGCGGCGTTTCCCGGGCGATTTCCGCGCCGGGCGTTCGCCCACCGTGAATCTGGTCGCCGACGTGTTCCGCGACGGCGTCGCGCAAGGAATATTCAAAGACGACGACCCGTGGGAGGCCGCGCTCGCGATTTGGGCGCATGCCCACGGCTTGGTGTGCTTGTATCGCTCGGACCGTTTCGAGTACGACAAGCGCGCATTCCGCACGTTCTGCCGCAACAGTCTTCGTCGGTTGCTCAGCGGGTTGTATTGCTGATTCGAGTTGGTTTTGTCGCAAGCGCTGCCGGTGCTGTGGATACGGTGCCGGCGGGGTTCGCTGCGCTCACCGCCACCCTACGAAATTCGTCTTGTGCAGTTCCTATCCCGGGTAAGCGCGAAGCGCGCAACCGGTGCGAACGCTGAATAGCGCAATAGGGTGCGCCTGTGGCGCACCGACTCTTAACGCTGCCGGGAAAGAACGGTGCGCCACAGGCGCACCCTATGATCCTGTTGGCGATGCTCGATCTGAATCGGACAGCTTTTCGTAGCATGCAGGTGAGGATTCAAGAGCAAAGCCCCGGGTGCGGTCTTTGGCCTTACGCGGGCTACTTGCTAGGCGTCGTACTTGAAAAAGGAGAGCGCTGCGGAGCAAACGATGAACGTAAGCACCAAGCGCCCTTGCCACTTCGCTTCGCTCGGGCTCGGTTTTGAAACCGGAACAGAAATCGCGGCGAGAGCAAGCAGTGCGAATGAAGCGATCGCGTGATACCGGCTGTAGCCGAACACGAGCGAACTGACTTCGGTGAGTCGGCCATCCCAGGACAAGAAATAGCGACCATTCTCGGCATGCCCGTTCAATGCGTCGCCGCCCAGAAAGATCGCCGCCAAGACGAATGCGGCAAACGACAGAATGGCGAAATAGCGGATCGCGGTCGATGCGCGCGCAAGAAATAAAGAGCTCATCGCGTGGATTTTCGCTGAATTCTAGTTGGCCCGCAATTCTGTAGACCGGAAAAGCGCGAAGCGCGCACCCGGGGCGAATACTTAAATAATGCAATAGGGTGCGCCTGTGGCGCACCGACTCTTAACGCCGCCGGGAAAGAACGGTGCGCCACAGGCGCACCCTATGATCCTGTTGACGATGCTTGATCTGAATCGGACAGTTTTTCGTAGCCTGGGTAAGCGCGAAGCGCGCACCGGGGGCGAACGCAAGCGGGTATGCATGTGATGATTCAAGATTAAAAGTCCCGGGTCCTGCCTTCGGCCTTACCCTGGCTACTCGCTACTCGCTACTCGCTGTCGATTCAGAAATCAGATGCTCGCGAGAAATTTGCCGATGTCTGTGTTGTCGAATTTTTCACGAGATAAATACCTCGCGGCTTTCCAGCTATCGCTCTTGCCCCAAAAAGAACCATCTTTTGGTGGAGAATCGTAGGGGCCTAACGCACGATATAGCTTAGGCTTCCATGCTTTGTCGAGAGCGCTCTGCTCAATGTAATTTTCCATCGCACGGCGCTCAGTCACACAGCAAATAATTTCTAAGCTCTTGCATACATCGAAAAACTCCAGCCGCTCTTTGATAGGGCGACTGTCGGCGGAAGCCCGTTCGCTGTCGACCAAGGCATATACTTTATTACAGAGACGGCGGATTTCGGACAGTTCGTGTGCGATGCCCCCATGCGCCATGGATCCGCCGCCCAGTGGCAAAACAATTGTGTGACGATCCTTGCCGTATAGGCGAAGCAATTGTTGCGCTGTTCGAACATCTTTCGGGCCCTCCACAAGGAGGATGCGATCCCAGCCAAGATCCATGAGGCCTGCGATTCCAAGGGAGCCAAGAAACTCAGCATAGTTCGCTGTCCGGTCGAATGGGCGAACTATGGATCTTTCTTCTTTTCTTTGTACCGTATAACAATGATCTGCGAGGCGGGCGAGGCCCATCGAATGGGTCGTAAACAAAAGTCCATGACTGGCATAAGTTGCTAGGGTGGTCAAGAAATCACTCTGCAGTCCTGGGTGCAGATGAAGTTCCGGCTCGTCAATCAAAATAAACGAAGGGTTCCGAATTAGTGCGTTCCCAAGGACTACAACCAACTGCGAAAAACCAGCTCCTAGTTCCTGGAGTTTGTGTGGACGTTTGTCTATGGAAACTTGCAAAGTCTTCAACTCATTAGATGCATTGATCTCTAATGAATTTGCGCCGATTAGTCTGCGGATATCTTCAGTGACTCGTTCAATTGCCCGATTTTGTGCTTTATTAGCGCCTGTTTTCCATTGATGCCATTGACTTATAAATCCTGTGCCAACGGCGGTGTCATAATGTATTCCGGCACCTTCGTTGATCGCGTTTCTAAAAGGGCCGAAATATTGGGATTTAACTAACAAATCAATGAAGCTAGACAATTTCCTTACGCTAAGCGTGTGACCTGTTGAGAGGCCAATGCTATGCCCTGATATCGAATTTATTGATATGGCAGATTCGCTTGTGCCTACTGCAAGGCCATCTGGGGAAAAAAGTTGGCATCGAAACGAAGTTCCCCCCGCTAAGAATTCGATTTTTATCCGCGAGATAAACTCGAACTTCTCTTCTTCAAGAAGATAAGGTTCTATATCTATGCTGCATAAAGGATATTCTCTATCAGAGTAAATCTCTGTGTGCTCATGAACAGGCGGAGCAATGCTCCAATTATATTCACTGAGCAGCGCCTGCGGATTTGCATGTAAATTTGAGAGATTTCCGATAATGCCTCTGATTTCAAAAAGCGCTTTTATTAGTGCAGATTTACCTGCGTTGTTCGGGCCAATGAATGAAGTCAGGCCTGGCCTTAAATCTAAGGTCGCGGGCTCTTCTCGTAGAAAGCAACGGTAATCGTGGAATCTTAAGCGCCCAAACATAGTGTCTGATTCCTTCAAAAATTGAACACTGATTTGACTTAATTAAATCCACGTAACCCACTATGACCTAGACCCTCAATCCGCCGGCACAGTCCTAGCCTTCGCCCACTCCCGTAACGCCTCCACCTGTTCCGCCATCAACACCGACAACGGCCGCGTGTTCTTCAATTCCGCGCGCAGTTGGAAGTCGTTGAGCGGGTGTCCGCCGGCGTGGGCGGCGTAGAGGGCGGCGACGATGGCTTGTTCGATTTCGGCGCCGGAGAAGCCGTCGCTGGCGGTGGCGAGCGCTTGCAAATCGAATTGCGCGGCGTCGGCGCCGCGGCGGTGCAGGTGTTGGGCGAACAGCGCGCTGCGCGATTCGGCGTCGGGCAAATCGACGAAGAAAATTTCGTCGAAGCGGCCTTTGCGCAGCAGTTCCGCGGGAAGTTCCTGCACTTGGTTGGCGGTGGCGACCATGAACACTTGCGCTTTGCGTTCGGCCATCCACGTCAAGAACGTGCCGAGTACGCGACGCGAGACGCCGCCGTCTTCGCCGCCGGAGCTGGCGAGGCCTTTCTCCAGTTCGTCGATCCACAGCACGCAGGGCGCGAGTTGTTCGGCGGAGGCCAGCGCGTCGCGCAGGTTCTTTTCGGTTTCGCCATGGTACTTGTTGTACAGCGCACCGAAATCCAAGCGCAGCAGCGGCACGCCGAAACCGCCGGCGATCGCTTTCGCCAGCATCGATTTGCCGCAGCCCTGTACGCCCAGCAGCAACACACCTTTCGGCGGGTCGAGCCCCGGCGGGGCTTCGCCTTCGACGAAGGCATTGCGGCGCAGTTCGATCCAACGCTTCACGCGCTTGGCGCCGATGACGTGATCCAACTTCACCGGGTCGAATTCGTAATGCAGATGGCCGCTGCGGTTGATGAGTTCGAATTTGAGCTTCGCCAGTTCCGGCAGATCGTCCGCGCCCAACACGCCATCGCGAAAAATCAAATGCCGCGCGATGCGGCGCGCGTCGGTTTCGGATAAGCCGCGCAGATTGCGCACGATCTGTTTCACCGCCTCGGCGTCCACTTCCACGCGCTTGCCGCCGTGTTCGCGGGCGTAGGCGGCGGCTTCGTCCTTCACCAGTTTCAGCAACGCGTCGCTGCCCGGCATTTTCGGCCGGTAGCGCACGGCGTGGGCTTCGAGGTCTTCGGGCAGTTCCACTTTATTGCCCACCAGCACTAGCACGTGCGGCAGGCAGTTGCGGCGCTGCAGGATGTCGCGCACCTGGCGCTGGGTGCCGGTGTATTTCAGGTAGGGCGCGAAATCCAGCAGCAGAAACACGCCGCGCTGGTCGGAGCGGTAGATCGCCTGCAGGGTCGCGCCGGCATCGGGCGCGATGTCGGATTCGTCCTCGCGGTCCATGTCGATACGGCGCAGGCCTTCGGTGATCGACCAGCGATACAGCGCTCGCCACACGTGCATCAGCGATTGCCGGAACAGCTCGACCACCCGCGGTTCGTCGGGCGTCTCGATGACGATCAATGGGGTGTCGGCGCGAATCAGCGCGACCAAGTCTTGCAGTCCGGACATCGTGTCGAATTCAACGTCGTGCGCATCGCCACGATGCGTGTGGGGGATGGGCGGCGACCCGTTCGGGGCGTCCGATCCAGCCGTCGGGAACGATAGCAGACCGGCCGGGCCCCGGGGTCGGGCGCTTTGCCGGCCGAGTGCCGCCCGCCTTGCCGGCCCGGCGGCCGGTGGTAAGCTGCGGCATCTTCACTGCGGAGGTGCCGATGAAAACGGTTCTGGTCGCCAGTTCGAAGGGCGGGGTGGGTAAGACCACCATCGCCACCCATTTGGCCGCCCACGCGGCCCTCGACAGGCAACGGACCGTGCTGATCGACGCCGACCCGCAGGGGTCATCGACCCGGTGGGCGCAGCGTCGTGCCGACCTGGAGGCCGCCGTGCTGCCGCTGGACGGCACCCGTCGCACCTGGGCGAAGCACGTTCCCGAGGACACCCAACGGCTGGTGGTGGACGCCCCCGCGGGCGCCACGGTCGATAGCCTGGAAGGCTTCTTAGAAACTGCGGACGCCCTAGTGGTCCCGGTGCTGCCGTCCACGCTGGACATCGACGCCACCGTGCCCTTCCTCAACGCCTTGGCCAAGCACCCGCGCGTGCGCCGCGGCCAACTGCGCGTGGGCTTGGTCGGCAACCGTCTGAAACCCTGGACGAACGCGTCGCAGCAGGCGGTCGATCTGCTCAAGCAATGGCCCTACCCGGTGGTCGCCGAACTGCGCGACAGCCAAGCCTACGTGATGCTGGTCGGCCTCGGCCGCAGCCTGTTCGACTACCACTCGCAGCAAGTCCGCGACCACCAGGAAGATTGGGCGCCGTTGATGAAGTGGTTGAAGAAGGGGTGAGGGGCTTCCGTAGCGATCGAACGACGTTGGTATCGCGCGGATAACCTTCACGCGATCAATCGAGATGTGTTTAGCTAGAGCGGGCTTCGGCCCGCTCTTACGTTTCGTGCCGCGATCTTGAGCGGGCTGAAGTCCGCTCTACCGAATCGAATGAGGCACGCTTCACTTCCCCGGCAACAATCGCGCATCCTCGAACAAGGCTTTTTCCTTCTTGTATTCCGCATCGTGTCGCGAATGCAAATGCCATCTTTTGATGTTCCCTCCCTATTCGCGAAGCGAAGGGGGAGGTTAGGGAGGGGTTGGAAACCGTCGTGCCTCAGCAACCCCCTCCCGACCTCCCCCTGCGCTGCGCGCAAGGGGAGGGGATCACGGGTGAGAAAAATTTCGAATGACCGAAGTCGAATGCAGAAGGTGAGCCGTTTGGTGGGAAGCGGTTCGGCTCTGGGATTGTCGTGCGCTCACTTCGCCAACAACCCCGCATCCTTCAGCAACGCCTTCCCCAATGCGATCCGCTGCGCGCGATCGTCCGCCGAATCGAGTTGCGCGCCCAGCGCGAAACTGGCGTTACCGCGCGGACCTTCGATCCAGCCGATCCACCAGCCGTTGCCGTGGTCGTTCTTGTCGAGATGCGTGCCGGTTTTGCCGTAGATGCGCGTTGCGCCCTTGCCGTCTTCGCGCATCGCGGTTTTGACGGCGGCGATGGTGGCTTTCGAGAACGGCAAATCGTTGCGGCGCAGGCGATCGACGAACGCCAATTGCTGGCGTGCGGTGACGGTGAGCACGCCGTCGTGCCAAACATCCGGCGCGCTGTCGCCGATGCGGCCGTTGCCGTAGCCCACGCGCGCCACCCATTGCGCTAAGCGTTCGCGGCCGATGCGTTTGGCCAGAATGCGGAAATAACCTTCGCTGGAGCTTTGCATGGCCTGGCGCAGAGTCATGTCGCGTTGCCATTCGGGATGCGTGGGATACGGCGTGCCGTCCCAGCGCACGATCTCGTCGGCGCTTTTCAGCGCGCCGGTTTCCAGGGCGATCAAGCCCAGCATCACCTTGAATGTCGAGGCCGGGCGCAGCGGCATATCGGCTAGCGCGGCGTTGTGAACGACTTGCGCCGGTTGGCCGTCGCGTTGCAGCAGAAAGGTGCCGTTGTGGCCGTAGTCGGCGAAGCGGGCGGTGGCGAGGGTCGCGCGTTGTTCGCCCGATTTGGGCGTCGCGGCGGCCGGCGGTGCGGCGAACGCGGGGGAGGCGACGGCGGCGGACAATGCGGCGGCGAGGGCAAGCGTGCGAAGCGAGAGCGACATCGAGAATCTCCGGCGGTGGGTGCGGACGCAGTCTGCCGCCCGATAGCGATGCGCCCAAGCGGCGACGATGTCGCCATCGTCACGGCCGTCACGATCGTCACCGTCGCCGCCCGCGCATGCCACACTTCGGCGATGACCACCCGCGCACAGAACCGACGACGCGCATCGGCGACACCGCCGGCCGCGCGCGACATCGAGATCGAACTCGGCACGCCCGCGCGCGTGCAATCGCAGCCCGCACGGCATCAATCGCTTTGGTTATTGCTGCGGCTGTGGCAGGCGTCGCAATCGGGCGAGGGCTGGGTGCGCGAGTCGCAGGTGCGCGAACGTTTCCCGAATGCGCGTCATCTGCGGATGATCGTCAGCCGTGCGTACGGCGACTTCGCGCAGTGGGGCCTGCGCGTGGGCTGGGGCATCGATCGCGAACGCGACCCGGATTTGCTGCCGCTGGCCGGGCGCAGTCGCGGCCCGTACTGGTTGGCGGACGGTGAGGCCGCGCGTCTGCGCCTGCGCTTGCACGGCGAACCGGCCGATGCGCAGGCGGTCGCCGCATGGTTGGGCGCGACCGCGAGCCCTGCGACGGCGCTATCGACCGAGGCGACTAGCCGCGCGTCGCCCGCGTACTGGCATGCTTGGGCGGGCGCGCGTCGCGACATGCTCGACGGCCGCTTGATTCTGGATCGCGAACACGGCGCATTGGCCGGTTACCGCCGCGCTCAGCACCTGACCGACGACCCGTGGCTGCAGGCGCTGGCGTTGTTGCAGCAGGCGATGGTGTGGCGCCGCGCCGGTAATGCCGACGCCGCGCGCGCGGTGTTGGCCGAACTCGACCGCCACTGGCACGACGAGCGGGCGCCGGAACACGCCTGGCTGGGCGCGATGGCGGCGATCGTCCGCGCGTGGTGCGCCTACGCCGGCCGCGACCCGCAGGCGGCGAAGCAAATCCTGCGGCAAGCCACCGAAGACCCGCGCTGGGTCGGCTTGTTCCAATACCACCCGCGGGTGCGCAGCGAACACGCCAATCTGCAGGCCTTGATCCATCGCGCGCTGGCGCTGGACGAGTCGGCGGCGCTCGCCGAACGCAGCGTCGCCGCGCGCAACGCCGTGCAGCATTACCGCGCCGCATTGGCGTTGGCGAACGAGGCGGAATTGTTCGACGCCGCGGCCTCCACCGCGAGCAATCTCGGCTGGTCGCTGTGGTTGTTCCAGCGTTGCGGGCTGGATGTGCCCGGCGAAGACGGCGAACCGCTGCGTTGGATCGGTCTGGCGGCGTGGCTCAGCGACCGTCACGGGGTCGGCGGCGGCTGCTGGAATCTGATCTATCTGCTGCGGATGGCGCGGCGCAACGGCCCGGACACACCGCATCCCACGCAGGAGGTCTTCCGCCGCTGGCCGGTGCTGTCGCCGGAAGCCTTCCGCGCCTTGATCGCACCGATGACCCTGCACGCGCAATGGCCGAGTTGGCGCGAGTTGGCGGTGTCGATGCAGGCCGATGTCGATGGCGGACGCGTGCAGATCGATGCGCTGCAGCGCGCGAACGTGCTGTTGGAAGCGGCGTGGTACGAAGCGCATGCCGGCGATCCGGCGCGCGCGGCCGACGCGGTGGAGCGCCTGCGCCGACGTTTGCGCGAATTGACGCCGGCCGATCGCTTGTTTTTTCGCGATGCCTTGCGTCGCTTGCCGCAGGGCGTGGTCTGAACCGCCGCCATCGCCTCGCGGCGGCCGAAGCGCGACGCCGCCGTCCCGCATGTCCGCGTCCGCCGGTTCGCGCTAAGCTGCGGGTCCGTCCCGTCGCAGCCGCATCGCATGCGCGCGCGGCGCGAATTCGAATCCCATGACAACACGAGCGCCATAAGAACGCCATGAGAACACTGATCCTGCTCCGTCATGCCCACGCCGAACCCGCCAGCGCAGAGCAGTCGGATATCGACCGCGCACTGTCGGCCGAGGGCTTGGCCGAAGCCGAAGCCGCTGGGCGCTGGTTGGCCGAGCAGCGGCTGACGCCGGATCGCGTGCTGTGCTCGCCCGCGCGGCGCACGCGCGAAACCCTCGAAGCGGTGCTGCAAAGCGTGGGTTACGTCGAACAGCGCTTGGTCGACGGCATCTACGAAGCGTCGCCGGGCACCTTGGCGGCGCTGGCCGACGAACATGCCGATGCCGAACGGCTGATGGTGGTCGGCCACAACCCCGGTTTGGAGCGCTTAGCGGCGCTGCTGCACAGCGGCCAGTCGGGCGATTACCGCGGCATGCCGCCCGGCGGCATCGTTGTGTTGCACATCGCCGAAAACGCCGGCATCGAACCCGGCGCGGCGACGCTCGCGGCGTTTTGGTGGCCGTGACGGCGGACGCGCCGCTCGCCCGCGTTCGTCCCCACGCGCATAGCCGCGCGTCGGTCGCGTCGCGGCGATGGTTGGTGCCGTCGCTGACCGCCGTTTTGATCCTGAGTGCGTGCGCGATCGCCCATTGCGGCGCCACCGAATTCGACCCGGCCTACACGCGAATCGGTTTCACGCTGAAAACCCGCTGGGGACAAACGCTGCAAGGGCGGTTCCCGCGTTACGACGGCCGCATCGAAGTCCTCGACGACGGCCGCTTCCGCACGCGCTTCCGGGTGGATGCGCGCGCGGTCGAGATCGTGAACCACCCGAAATACACCGACCTGACCCGCGGCGAAGGCTTTTTCGAAGCGACCCGCTTCTCTCACGTCGAATTCGTCTCCGACGCCTACGGCTCGGATCTGCTGCGCACGGGCGGTAATCTCGGCGGCGAATTGCGCATCCGCGATGTGCGCCGTCGCGAAACGTTCCGAATCGAACCGACCGAATGCGACCGCCCGGCGTTGGACTGCGATGTCGTCGCGGCCGGGACCGTGCGACGCAGCGACTATGGCGTGGATCGTTGGATGTTCGCGGTCTCGGATATGGTGCGTTTCCAATTACGTTTGCGTCGGCGCGAAGACAGCGAGGGCGGGGCGCCGTGAGCGCGCCGCGAATCGAGATGCGAATTGCGATCGTCGCGTTGCTGGCGCTCGCGAATGCCGCTTGCGCCACGCTGTCCGACCGCGATTACGCGCGCGCCGAGCGTATCGCCGCATCGTTGCGCAGCACGGTGGTCGATTGCGTGCGCGAAGACGCCTGCGCCCGGCCGTCGCCGCTGCGCGAGTTGGGCGTGCGCGCGGCGGAGCAGGCTACTTACGACCGCGCACGGTCGGCGGACGCGAACGCGAATAAGAACACGAACAACAACGCGCGCGAGCTTTCGCCGACGCTCGCCTCGGCAAAACCGGCGCAGGAAGACATCGCGTCGCAGCGAGCGGAACGCGCGTCGCCCGATGCCGTCGCCGTCGTCGAAACGCCGCCCGCGAACGAAGCGGCTGGCGAAGCCAGCACCGAACTCAAAATCGACACCGACAACGAAGTCGCGAATAGCGCCCGCGGCGCGGGATCGATCGGCGCGAAATCCGTCGCCGGTCCGCCGCATTACGCGTTGATTCTGGATTACGGCCAAGATGCGCTGTTGGCGCGATTGGATTTGATTCGCGGCGCGCAGCGCAGCATCGAGATCCAAACCTATATCTACGACGAAGACGATGCTGGGCATTTGGTGCTCGACGAATTGCTGGCCGCAGCGCGGCGCGGCGTGAAAGTGCGCGTGCTAGTCGATCAACTGGCGGCGATGCGGCGCGTGGACACGCTCACCGCGTTGTCGGCGGCGCACGTCAATTTCGAGATGCGCTTGTACAACCCGGTGTTGGGGCGCGCGCGTTTCAGTTATCCGATGTACGCCTTCGCGACGATCTGCTGTTTCCGTCGGCTCAATCAGCGAATGCACAACAAGTTGATGGTGGTGGACGACCTGGTCGCGATCACCGGTGGGCGCAATTATCAGGACGACTATTACGATTGGAGCCCGAAGTTCAATTTCCGCGACCGCGATTTGTTGATCGCCGGGCCGGTGGTGCCGCAGATGACGCGCAACTTCGAGGCGTATTGGTCGGCGCCGTTGAGCACACCGTTGACCAAACTGTCGGACGTGGGCCGCATCCTGATGCGCGAAGGCGCGCCGCCGCTTCGCCATCCCGAACCCGCGCAACCGCGGCGCATCGAAGCGATCGGTCGCGACGCCGACGACGCCGAATTGATCCGAACGCGTCTGGTCGATGCCGCGATCTCGGTGCGCGGCGTGCGCTTCATCGCCGACTTGCCCGACAAGCATCACGAGATCGACGAAAACGGCGGCCCGCCGTCGGAGCAGATGCGCGACATGATCGAATCGGCGCGCAGTCGCGTGCTGCTGCAAACGCCGTATCTGGTGCTGTCCGAACCGGCGCAGCGCATGTTCCGCCGGCTGCAGAAGCGCGAAAAGCCGCCGCGTGTGGTGGTGTCCACCAACAGTCTCGCGGCGACCGACGCGTTCATTCCGTATGCGCTGTCGTACAAATACAAGCGGCGTTATCTGCGCGATTTCAAATTCGAGATCTACGAATTCAAACCGTTCCCGCAGGATGCGCCGATTGATCTGGAAGCCACCGGCACCGTCGGTCTGCAATGGCGCGAGGACGGCAGCGCCTCGGTGTTCGGCAGCGGTCGCGGTTCCGGCGCGGGTGGCAGTCGTTCGCCGGATCGACCGACGCCGCTGGCGCGCGAGTATTCGGCGTTGCGTTATTCCAAACGCGGCGCCAACGAACGCGTGCCGCTGTTGCGCGGCGGTGTGCGTTTCGGATTGCACGCCAAATCGATGGTGATCGACGATCGCATCGGCGTGATCGGTACGCACAACTTCGACCCGCGCGGCGAGAACTACAACACCGAAGCGGCGTTGGCGATCGAAGACCCCGCGTTCGCGAAATTGCTCGCCGCCAGCATCGAACGCGATACCGCGCCGGCCAACGCATGGATGATCGCGCGGCGCGACAAAGCGCGTTATTTCTCGGGCTTGGAGTATTCGCTGGCGAAGATCACCGAGTACTTGCCGTTGTTCGATTTTTGGCCGATGCGTTACGCGACGAGTTACGAATTCGTGCCCGGCCCGGATTGTCCGGCGCCGATGTCGCCGCGCGATCCAGAATTTCGCCGCTGCTACGAACCCGTTGGCGATTTTCCGGAAGTGGATCCGCTCAAACGCCCGCTCACCCGTATTTTTACGGCCTTCGGTGCCGGTTTGGCGCCGATTCTATAGCGTGACGCGAAGCGCGATTTTTCTGCGATGCATCGTTCGATGTCGCGGCGACGCGTCGTGCGCGTCAACTTCTCGTGCAGTTGCTCGTTCTCGTCAGTGCATGACGCAAGCGACCGATCGTAATGCTTGCGTACGCACGCGCGTCGCATTCTGCGGCCGCGTTTCAATGTTCGAGCAAGGAGATCGCTATGGCATCGTTCGATGTAGTTTCGAATGTTCGCATCGCCGCATTGGCGTGTTCGCTGTTGGTCGCCGCAAGCGCAGGGATGGGCGACGCGCACGCTGGCGTGCAAAAACCGCATTCGTCTTTTTATCCGATCAAAGGCACGCATTTATCCAGCCAGACCGAACGACGCTGGCAGCCGTTACTGAAAATCGATAATGGGTGTCATCCCTATCCTGCGGTCGACCCATGGGGCAACTGGAGCGGCGGCCTGCAAGAGGGCGGTTGGCCAAGCTCGGAGTGCAACGACAGTAGCAGAGGTCAGATCTATGCCCGCGGGCGATGGTTCGGAACGCCCGGTACGGGTAAATGCGCGGTCATGTACTCGTGGTATTTCCCGAAAGACAACGGCGCTTTCGGAGCCATCGGACATCGGCACGACTGGGAAGCGGTGATCCTTTGGATCAAAGCCGGCGGCTGCACGCCGACCGGCTCGACCGGTAGTTTGTATGCGGTTTCTTATTCGTCGCACGGCAACTGGTACACGCGATACGGCGCCAGAGGTGCGGGCAACGGCAGTAACGGGGTCTCGAGCGACGGCCATCTCAAGGTGAAATACACCTCCGGCGTTCTCGGATTCGGAACGCATGGCATGGCTCCGACCGATGACCATCACGGCAGTCAGGCGCTCGTCGATTACGATCTTTTGTGGAAATACGGCCCATCCGCAGCCAAGGCGCTTTCCAGCGTCTATTGGGGCAGAGCCAATTTTCCGCTGAAGGACACTAATTTCAACAACGCCATCAGCGAGGCATGGCCCTCTGGCTTCTGATCGCATCGGTGCGGTGCCCGTCGTCCGTGATGTGCGGCGGGCATCGCTGAATTAAGACCCGCGAATCAAGAGCCCCTGACGCACGGACTGCCTATCCGAAGGACAGGAATGCCAGCGGCGGCGCCGATACGCGGCGGGCGACTCGCCGTCGGTTCGGCTTTCCAGCGTGTGTCGGCGAACGATCTGTTCTCTGTTTGCCCGAAAGCCGACCGTTCGTCGGCTTTCGGTCGTGTGGCTTCGTCGTATTTCTTTGAAAATCAATCAGATAGAAATCTGGCGCCGAGAGGGTGACTTCCAGCACAGGTGATTTGCTCAATAGGTGTTGTACTTTACCAACACACCAAGTCACTAACACTTCTGGAGCCCACCATGCAGACCACGACCCACACCGCCCCGGCCCCCGCTTCGCAGGCCTTGATCGAGATCGTCGCGAACGCCCGTCTCGCCCGCCGCGAACGCGATTTCGGCATCGGCTACGGCCGCAGCAGCGGCTACGGCCTGGACCGCCGCTACACCACCGACTGGGGCGCCCCGCGTTTCCGCTGCCGCTGAATCGGCCGAAACCGCTGAAATTCGCTGCCTTCGCCCCCATCTGTACCGAAAGAAATCGTCAAGCACCTCATCGTTGAGAACCCGGAGTACCCCATGAACACCGAATCCACCCTGTCCCCGACCGTCGCCGAAACGCACAGCGTCGAAGCCGCCGCCGACAACGTCGTCGCGCTGGCCAGCCATGAGCGTTACCGCAGCCGCGATGTCGGCGTCGGTTACGGCCGCAGCAGCGGCTACGGCCTGGATCGCCGCTACACCAGCGATTGGGGCGCCGAGCGCTTCCGCTGCGCGTGACCCCCGCGCGCCGCGCCGCTCTCCCCCATCGGCCGGCGTCGAGTTCCCCGCTTCACGTGTGCCGCGAATCCTCGTTTTACGGTTAAGACCGTCCTCCCCCCGCCCGGTGCCGACGCCATGCGCTCTCTCCCGCATCGCGTCGCGCCGGGCGCCTTTTTGGGCCGATCCGGTATCCTGAGCGGATGACGTCTCCCCCAACGCCGGGATTGTTCCGCGGCCAGACTTCCCCCGACGCCCTCAACGCGCTCTCCGCCGGCACCGCCATGGAGCGGCTGGGCATCGTGTTCACCGAGGTCGGCGACGATTTCGTTCGCGCCACCATGCCGGTCGATACGCGTACCCGCCAACCTTATGGCCTGCTGCACGGTGGCGCGTCGGTGCTGCTGGCCGAGACCCTCGGCAGTTCCGCCGGCAATCTCTGCGTCGGTCCGGGCGAGATGTGCGTCGGCATCGAAATCAACGCGAACCACTTGGCCGCGGTCCGCGAGGGCACGGTGGTGGGCACGGCACGGCCGCTGCATGTGGGCCGGCGCACCCAGGTCTGGGAGATCCGCATCGAAGACCCGCTCGGCCGCCTGTGCTGCGTGTCCCGTTTGACCCTCGCCGTCGTGCCGCGTCGCGATGCGTAAGGCTGTCGGGATCCTCGGCGCGCGCCGGTCGCGCGGCTCGGCCGGCGAGGCATCCGATGCCGGGCTCTAATTCGCTTCGGTATGGTGTCGGCATGACCCGCTCCGTCTCCACCTCCCGCACCCGGCGGGCGTTGCGCTATGCCTATCGCCTGCCGATGCTGGCCTGGCACATCGTCGTGCATCTGCCGATCACGCTGTTGCTGATGTCGCCGCCCTTCGGCGGCCTGCAGGTGGGCGGCGAGCCGCTGAAGCACCGCATGGTGCGCTGGTGGCAGGGCGGATTGATGCGAGTGTTCGGTTTCCGCATGCGCCGGGTCGGTACGCCGCTGCCGGGCGCGGTGATGTTCGTGGCCAATCATGTGAGTTGGGTCGATATCGTCGCGCTGCACGCCCAGCGGATGATGGGTTTCGTCGCCAAGCGCGAAATCGCCGGGTGGCCGTTGGTGGGCCGGCTCGCGACGATGGGCGAAACGATTTATCACCAACGCGGCAATCAAGAATCCCTCGGCGGCGTGCTGCACGAAATGCTGGCGCGGTTGCGCGCCGGTCGCGCGGTCGCGGTGTTTCCCGAAGGCCGCACGCGCAGCGGCGAAGAAATCGGTCCGTTCCACGCGCGCATCTTCTTGGCTGCGGTGGAAGCCGACGTGCCGGTGCAGCCGGTGGCGTTGCGTTACGGCACCCGCGGCGACGCGCAGACGGTGGTCGCATTTGGCCCCGACGAGAATTTCTTCCAAAATTTCTGGCGGCTGCTCGGCGAACCGGGCCGCACCGGCGAGGCGGTGTTCCTCGAGCCCATCATGCCCGGCGATAGCGACGGCCGCCGCAAAATCGCGGAGACCGCACGGACGCGGATCGTGGATGCGATGGACGCCGAGTGACGCACGTGGTCGCGAACGACGGAACGTCGCGCAAGCTGGTGGAACCGGCTCGCCGCGCAGGCGATCCCGATTCGGGCCAGCGCGCGCAAATCTCCGAATCTCCCTACTGCCCACCGCTCTGGCTGCGTAGCCCGCATATGCAGTCGTTGCTGGGCACCAGCCCCTTGCGGCGCGCGCGCGGGGCGTGGTTGCTGCGGCGGACCGGGGCGGTGTCGGAACCGCATGTGATCGACGGCGGCGAAGGCGTGCGTTTGCATGGCATGCACAGTCGCGTGCCGGGGCGCGAAGCCCGCGGTTTGGCGTTGTTGCTGCACGGCTGGGAAGGCAGCATCGAATCGAGCTACATGCGTTTGACCGCGACGCGGTTACTGCAGGCGGGGTTCGACGTTTTTCGTCTGAATTTCCGCGATCACGGCGACACCCATCACCTCAACGAGGCGCTGTTCCACTCCAACCGCATCGGCGAAGTGGTCAACGCCGCGGTCGACGTGGAGCGCCGTTTCGCGCAGGGGCGGCCGATGGTGGTGGCGGGGTATTCGCTCGGCGGCAATTTCGCGTTGCGCGTCGCGATGCGCGCGCCGGACGCCGGCTTAGCGCTGGCGCGCGTGGCGGCGGTGTGTCCGGTGCTCGACCCGGCGGTGACCATCGTCGAATTGGAACGTGGTTTGCCGGTCTACATGCGCTATTTCGAGGAAAGCTGGCGCGACTCGTTGCGCCGCAAGCGCGCGGCGTTTCCCGAGCGCTACGACTTCGACGATCGCATTCTGCAGTTGCGGATGCGCGATCTGACCCGCTGGCTGGTCGAGCGGCACACCGATTTCGACAGCCTGGACGATTATTTCGACGGTTACGCGGTGGCGGGCGATCGGCTGGCGGCGTTGACGGTGCCGGCGGACATCTTGACCGCCGAAGACGACCCGGTGATTCCTGTCGCGCAATTCCGCTCGCTGCGACTGGCGCCCGAGACGCGGGTGGAGATCGCGCGCTGGGGCGGGCATTGCGGGTTCTTGGAATCCATGTCGCTCGACGGCTACGCCGAGCGCTGGGCGACCGCGCGTTTGTCGGCGGCGCTGCCGCCGGGCTGAGCGCGCGAGGCCGAGCGCCGCCGCCGAAACCTTGCGTTCGCACAAGGGCGGCACAGGGCCGGACGGTACAATGCCCGGCTCCGGGCCATCGCCCCGCCGTCTCCCGTACCCATGCACGCACGAATTCTCGACGCCCTGCGTCGCGGCGCTCACGCCGAAGCCCTTTCGCTGGCCCGCCTCGCGGTCGCCGAAGCCCCGCAGGACGCCCAGGCGCACGCCCTGTTGGCGCATGCCGCGCGCGCCAACGGCGATGTCGCCACCGCATCCAGCGCGATTTCGCGGGCGGTGCTGTTGGCGCCCGAGGATGCCGGTCTGCATTTCCAGCGCGCCGGTTTCCTGCTCGGCGAGCGCAAGCTCAACGAAGCGCAGGCGGCGCTGGGCCGCACGCTCGATCTCGACCCCAATCGCTTCGATGCGTACATCGCGCAGGCGCAGATCGCGGTCGGTCGCGGCGAATACGACGAAGCCGAACGCCTGCAGCGGATGGCGGCGCGTATCGCCCCGGATCACCCGTGGACGAAGACCATCGCCGGTATCGTCGCGTCGTTCCGCGGCGACGGCGTGCGCGCGCAAACGTTGCTGACCCAGGCCTCGGCGCAGGCGCCGGACGATACCCAGGTGCTGTATGCGCTGGGCTTCGCGCATCTGAAGCAAGGCCAGCTCGGTTTCGCCGAACAGGCGTTTCGTCGGGTGATCGAGTTAGGCCCGAACATGAGCGGCCTGCGCGGCTTGCTGGCCGATTTGCTGCTGCAGCAACAACGCCCCGCCGAAGCGCGCGAGGTGTTGCAGCCGTTACTGGACGATGCGCAGACGGCGACCCCGGCGTTGAAGCGTATGACCGCCGAATTGGAATGGATGCTGGGGCGTCACGACGCCTCGATCGCGCTGCTGCGCGAGGCCTTCCGCGAAGACCCGCGCGATCCGCGCACCGCGTCGGCGCTGGCGAAAATTTGGCGCCACACCGGCGCGATGGACGAGGCCCGCGCCGCGCTCGACGCGGCCTTGGCCGAGGCGCCGACGACGCCGCATTTGTGGCAATTGCGCCTCGCGTTCGAGCCCGAAGCGGGGCCCGGTGCGATGGCGACGATCGACCGTTGGCTGGCGGCGATGCCCGACCATATCGACGCGTTGGATGCGCAGATGCACGCCTTCGAGGCTGCCGGTCGGCGCGAGGAAAGCGAGGCGCTGGCCAAGCGCATCGTCGAACGCGAACCGGGGCGCGCCAGCGCCGAATTGCGCGTGCTCGACGCCTTGCTGCGCGACGACCCGCAGGCCGCCGTGACGCGCGTGCAGGGCCTGATCGCGAAAGCCAACGACCCGCGCGCGAAACAGAGTCTGCTGTCGTGGCTGGGTTATGCCCAAGATCGCGCCGGTCGTTACGCCGACGCGACGATGACCTGGCAGGCGCACAGCGCCGCCGAGGCGCCGTCGCGTTGGCCGCTGCTGCCCGCCACCGGCGCGCAGGCGCCGTGGCCGGACGCGTCGCCGATTCTGCCCGGTCGGCCGCCGGTCGCGTATCTCTACGGTTTGCCCGGCTCGCGCGCGGAGTTGATCGCCACCGTCATCGCGCAAGCCGGTTATCCGTTGCGCGCGGATCGCTTCGATGCGCAGGCGCCGAACGACCCGCTGCAGAATCCCGATCGCATCCAAGCGCTCGCCGACGGCTCGCTCTCGCCGGAATTTTTCCTCGAGCAGTGGCGCGCGGCGCTGCCCGCGCGCGGTGTCCACGACGGCATCGTGATCGATTGGCTGCCTTACTGGGATAACGCGTTGTTGAAGATGACGCGCCCGCTGCAGCCGGAAGCCATCGCGTTGTTCGCCATCCGCGACCCGCGCGATATGCTGCTGGAATGGCTCGCGTTCGGTAGCAGTCTGCCTTACGGCATCGCGTCCGCGAATGTGGCCGCGGCGTGGATGGCGCAGCAGCTCAAGCAGATGATCGAGATCGATCGCGATGCGTTGCAGCCGCATCGTTTGATCCGCACCGACCACGCCCATGCCGACCCGGAAGCCTTCGCCGCCGATATCGGTTCGGGCCTGGGTTTGGAGGAAATTCGCGTGATTCCGCGCGAAGCCTTCGGCCCGGAACGCTTCCCGTACGGCCATTGGCGCCATTACGCTAAGCCGCTTGCGGACGCGTTCGCGGCGTTGTCGGACGTGGCGCAGAAGTTGGGGTATCCGGCCGTGTGACCGGAGGCGAGGCGCGCGACCGAGCCGTCGGTTTGGTGATCGGCTTGGTTGTCGCCGCTGCCGTTCGTGCCCGAACGTGGTTTCGTTTTCCGTCGCGGTTCGACCCGAATCGCGAGGACCGCACAAGGAGTCCGTATGCGCATCGCCAGCGACAGTTTCGAACATCGCCATCGCATTCCCGCGGAATTCGCGATGGGCACGCCGCAGGGTTTCGGCGGGAATCGCAATCCGCATCTGCGCTGGGACGATGCGCCCGCGGGCACCCGTTCGTTCGCGTTGCTGTGCATCGATACCGACGCGCCGACCGATGGCACTCTGGTGGCCGACGAAGCGACGCCGATCCCGGTCGATCATCCGCGCGGCGATTTCGTGCATTGGGTGATGGCCGATATTCCCGCCGACGTACGCGAGTTGGCGGCTGGCGCCTGCAGCGATGGCGTGACCGCGAAAGGCAAGACCGCGCCCGCGGGACCGGCCGGCGCGCGTCATGGCTTGAACGATTACACCGGCTGGTTCGCCGGCGACGCGCAGATGGGCGGCGATTATCTCGGCTACGACGGCCCGTATCCGCCCGCGCACGATCTGCGCGAGCATCGTTATTTCTTCCGCGTGTTCGCCTTGGACACCGCGCGCTTGGAATTGCCGGCGCGTTTCGATGCCGGCGACGTGTTCCGCGCGATGCAGGGCCATGTGCTGGCGGAAGCGGCCATCTACGGAACCTATTCCCTCAATGCCGCGGTGAAGGGCTGAGTCTGGCCGACGACGTCGCGTCTGGGCCATCCGCGAAGAGCGTCCATATCCCGAACGGTCCGCAGGCGTCGCCGAAATCGACGCAGCGCTGCGGCTGCCGCCTGCCGTCGTCGAGGCAGGCGCTGATTCGCGTGCCCTTGGTCGACCTGCCGGCCAACCGATGGGGTGCCGCGTAGATCGTTTTCGTCACGCAAGAAGATCCCGGCCGGCGTTCGTCACGCGCCGATCGATCACGGTACTGACTCTGATGGCATCTCGTTCGTGGAGGCTTGGGCCTTGCGCGAACGCTAAGCCGTCACTGGTGCCTGTGCTGGCGCGATCGATCCCTGCCGCTCCAGCAGGTTCGAATGCATTGCGATCGACGCCGTATATCTCTCGTTTTTCTCTCGCCAATCTCTTACCCAGAAAAACTGTGATGAATGCCGCAATTTGACCGCTCGCCGGGTTCATAGACTGGCATCGCGGTACGGGACGGGCCAGCCGTTCAGGCCGATCAAGGACCAGGATCGTGAAGTCGGAACGCAGGCAGCCCACCGGTGGACGCGTCGGTAAATACAGCGATCGCTGCCCCGAAGAACGGCAGCAGAGCCGCGACCCCGACCTTCGTGCCGGCCAATTCCCGGACTGGGCCCCCGCCGCACATTGGCCCGATGCGCGTTCGATGGGTCGAACTAGGCGCCCGCTCGACATGCGAACGGGCACGACGCGAACGAGCCTGCCATCTCAGGCAACGGCTCGGGCACCCCGACTCCGCTGCGTTCGCGGGGAGGCTAAGGCCGCGATGCTGGACCACCTTTCCCCCGCCGAGACCTCGATCGGACATCCCGCGCTCCTCGAACAAGCCCCCGACCTCCGCTCGAAGATCCGCTTAGGCCGCCCAACCCGTATTGCGGATCGCCTGACTCACGCCAGCGAGAAGGCAGGGCGCTCGCCAAGCGATCTCAGGAATGGCGATGCCTCGAACCCAGCCATACCCGCCTCAGCATGGCGACCGCAGCGGCTTCGATATCGCCGGGAGAGCTTCCCGTCATGGCGAGGCCGTTGTCGAACGGCCTCCATCGCCTCGGTCGGCCGCTGACAGGCGGCCGGCCTGCCCAGCCAAGGATGGTTGCGACGACGAAGCGCGCGAGCGAGCGAGAGCGATTGCTTCGTCGAGAGCGATTCCGGACATGTCCAGAACGCTCGATTCGAAAAAACGTACAGCGAGTGCGTTTTTCAACCACCTCTCAGGAACGCAAGTCATGAACGAACATATCGATGTGCTGGCTGGAAGCGTGAAGGATTTCAGGGATCTCAAGGATCGTTCGCCGATCACAAAGGCGGAGGCGTACGCCCGATGGATGAACGCGCGGGTCGAAGCCAAGGTGTGGCCATTCCGCAAGCAGTTGTTGACGGCGCCGAAAAGCCACGCCTCCGTCCGTATGCCCGAGGGCAGCGTCGTTCATGGCCTGAATTTTTCGTCGCAGGACTATCTGTCGCTGTCCACGCATCCCGATGTCATCGCCTGCGCGCACGAAGCGATCGATCGTTTCGGCCTGCACAGCGCAGGATCGCCGGCGCTCACCGGCAATCTGGGCGATGGCGAATCGCTCGAACGCGAGATCGCCGATCATCTGCAAACACCGTTCGTGACGTTGTTCCCGACCGGCTGGTCCGCGGGGTTCGGCATCATCAAGGCGCTCGTGCGTCAGACCGATCATGTGGTCATCGATGCCCTGGCGCACAACTGCCTGCATGAAGGCACCCGCGCATCCACCGGCAATATCCACATGTTCAGGCATTTGGACCACGGTCATGCGCGCGAACTTCTGGCGTCCATTCGTGCGCGCGATACCGAGAACGGCATCCTGTTGATCTCGGAAGGCGTGTATTCGATGGACGCCGATTCGCCGGACATCGCCGCCATGCAGGCGATCGCGTCCGAATTCAATGCGATTTTCGTCCTCGACGTGGCCCACGATCTCGGCTGCTCAGGGCCCGACGGCACGGGTCATCTGGGCATCCAGAACATGCTGGGCAAAGTCGACATCGTCATGGGTGCGTTCTCGAAGACCTTCGCGTCCAACGGCGGCTTCGTCGCGACCCATCACCGTGCGATCAACGACTATCTGACGATGTATTCGCCGCCGCATACGTTCTCCAACGCGTTGTCGCCGATCCAGATCGCGATCGTTCGCCAGTGTCTGGGCATCGTGCGTTCGGAGGAGGGCGAGCGGCTGCGCGTCAGCCTGTTTCGTGCGGTCGATGCGCTGCGTCAAGGGCTCGCCGGCGGCGGCCTGTTCGTCTACGGCGCGCCATCGGCCATCGTTCCGGTGCTGCTGGGCTCCGATCCGCACAGCCGGCTCGCGTATTCGATGATGGCGGACAAGGATCTGCTGGTGAATCTGGTCGAGTTTCCCGCGGTTGCGGCCAATACCGCGCGTCTGCGTCTTCAGGTCATGGCCAACCATACGCCCGAGGAATGCGCGCAGGCCGCGGCCATCATCGTCGAGTGCGTACGCGCCTGCGACCCATCGAAGCCGGCATCGCTGGACATGCTTCGCCAGCCTGCGTTCGCTTGAAACAGAATCCATAGAGGAAACGATCATGGAAAGAAACGACATCGCGTCCATGGCGCGCGATTATCTGGGCGCGATGCCGCACGGCACGATGGACTACGAAGGCGGGCAGATCATCGTGTTGCCGACGATTCTGCCGCCGCACATGAACACGGCGACGTTCGCGCATGTCTCGCGCGCCTTCATCGCCGACATGATCGATGCGTCCCCGGATCCTCTGCGCGTCTTCGAGATGGGCGTCGGTACCGGAGGCGTCATCCTGCGCCTCGCGCAGCAACTGCCGATCGCGGCATGCGGTGCGGATATTCTGCCGATGGCCGTGCTCAATGCGAAAGCCAATGCGCTTTGGTGGGACGTCGACTGCGAGATCTACCAGAGCGATGTGTTCGATCAGGTGCCCGCAGGGCAATTCGACGTGATCCTCTGGAACGTGCCCTGGTTGCCCGACGCGATCGATGGCATCGATGGCCCTGAGTTCAGGGGCGGCTTCGATCCCGGATATCACGCCCTGAACCGTTTCCTGGCCCAGGCCATGACCGAGCGGCTCGCGCCGGGCGGCGCCGTCCTGTTGGCGGTCGATCGATTGTTCTGCGATCGAGGGTTGTTGAAGCAGCGGATCGAGGCGGCTGGATTCGAACATCGCGTTCATCACGAAACCACGCATCTGTGGGGCGAGATCGAGCTTCAGTTGGATTTCATCGCATTGCGGCGTCCAAGCCGATAGGGCGTCGCGAACGGCCGCGACGAACGTCGACTCGCGATTCGATTCGCGCCCACTCCCTCGCCGCAAACCCGCACTGCGTATTGCGGTTCGTGAACGCGCAGCGCTTCACGGCCGGCCCGCCGACAACTGCTTTCTGTCCGAGACACGCCAATGAGCAATGGCTCCTCCAACGATTCCGGCCGAAACACGAACGTCCCGGGTGAACCCGGGGTTCGGATCGCCCAAGCGCAATCGGTGAATCCCTTCGATACGCTCAAGAATGGCCCGTTCGGGGATCTCTACGGGAGCGGGCAATCCAATCCGCCCGTTTCGACACCGACGTTCGAGCAGCCCGGCAACCCGTTCCACATGCGCAGCGGCACCAACCCGCTGCCGATCAATCCGAATGCGCCCGTTTACGGCGACGAGTTTCTGAAGCGGGCGATCGTCAAGCCGGTGCAGGACAGCTTCGGCATGCTGGTGTCGGTGACGGGCACGCCGCAACAGTGGAAGGAGGCCGCTTCGCAACTGCGGGACGCGTTATCCGGCAAGCCGCTCACGGCCGAGCAGTTGGGGCGTGCCCATGGCAGCTACATCACGCGCGAAAAGGTCGATGCCTCGCAGGCCGCCATCATCGGCACCGGCAAAGCGGTCGCCCACATCTTCGCGGACTTCGCGAAGGACCCGCAGTCCGAGTGGAACAAGCGTGCCGACATCATCGCCAAGGACGATCCGGCGCTGGGGCGCACGCTGCGCAAGATCGGCGATGGCAAGCCGCTGAACGCGAAGGACTACGAGATCCTCGCCGGTGAGGTCGCCGGCCAGTTCCTGCCGGACATGATCGTGGACGGCGCAGTCCGCGCCGGAGGAAAGCGGGTGCCCCCGCGCGGTCATGGTGTGGATGTCGATACCCCCAACCCGGGCGGCAAACGTCCGCCGTCGGGCGATGGCCAGACGATCCACTATCGCCCCGATCCGAAGAACCCGGGCGCCTATGTCCCGGATTTCCCGGAGACGCCGCGCGCGCGTTTGCCTGCGGCCGAGCAGGCGAATCTCATCGTGCGTGGGCTCAGTGTGGACGGACCGCTCGGCGGTCACGTCAGCCGCGAGATCACGCAGTGGTCGGTGCGGACCGGCGGCAAGATCGAAGATCTGTACGCCAGCCCCGGTGTGCTCTACGGCAATACCCGCCAGACTTCCGGTCTGTTGGGCGAAGCGTTGATGGATGCGGCCAAGATTCCCGCCGACCAGCGCAAGGCGGCGCACATGGTGTTGGCCGGTGTCCGCGACAACTTGCAGGACAAATCCGGGCGGGCGCTTGCGGACGCGTACGAAAGCAGGATGCCGGGCAAGCCCAATCACGCCGAATTCAAGAAAGAGGTCGCCAGGTACGACAAGGCGCTGGATGCCGCAGCCGCCGCAGAGTTGCGGCAAACGCCCAAGGGCAGGCAGACGTTGCCGGCTCAGGAGCAGGCGGCGCTGCTGGTCAAGGACTATCAGGTCGAAGGCAAGCTGGCCCCGTATCTGAAGCGCGAGATCGTCGATTGGGCGCAAGGCCGTCCGAAGAACGCGATCGAGAATCTCGGCAGCAGCGGCACCGAGCTGTTCGGCGACGGCACCGTCACCGCGCAGCGCAAGCGCATGAACGGAGTCGCGGGCGAAGCGTTGGCCGACTTGGTCTCCACGCCTGCCAACCGTAAGGCGGTGGATTCGGTGATCAGCGAAATTCGCGGCGAAGTCGCGGATGCGGGCCTGAAGGGCAGGACGCTGATGGCGACGTTCGAGGACATCGCCACGCCGGGCACGCAGAGCCGAAAGAATTTCGACAAACGGGTCAGCGATCGTCAGGCCGAGTTCGAGCAGATGAGGCGCGAAACGCCCGCAGGCCGGCAGACGCTGCCCGCGAAAGAACAGGCGGCGTTGCTGGTCAAGGAATACGGCGTCGAGGGCAAACTCGCCCCATTCCTGCAGCGCGAAATCGTCGACTGGGCGCAGGGTCGGAAAAAGAACGCGATCGAGAACCTCGGCAGCAGCGGGACCGAGTTGTTCGGCGATGGCACCGTCACCGCGCAGCGCAAGCGGATGAACGGTGTCGCGGGCGAAGCGTTGGCCGATGCGGTGTCGACGCCGACCAATCGTAAGGCGGTCGATTCCGTCATCAATGACATTCGTTACGAATCGGCGATGGCTGGCGAGAAGGGGCCAGCGCTGATGGCGAGATTCGAGGCCATCGCGACCCCGGGAAGCGAGGCCCGTGTGGCCTTCGACAAGCGGGTGTCGGCGCGTCAGATCGAACTCGACGCGCCGCCCGCGCCGACGCCGGAGATGCGCCAGAGCCTGCCGGTGAAGCAGCAGGCGGAGCAACTGCTGACCGACTACGGCGTGAAGGGCCGGTTCGCGGACAACCTGCAGGTAGAGATCGAAATCTGGGCGCACGGCAAACCGAAGAACGCTGTCGAGAGCTTGCGCAGCAACGGCGTCGAGATGTTCGGGGACGGCAACGGCAAACATCCGGCCGGCCTGATGGGTCAGGCGCTGATCGGCGCTGTGGCCCAGCCCGGCAATCGCGATGCGGTGGCATCGGTGGTGCGCGACCTGCGCCTCGAAGCCGGACAGCACAACACCACCCCCAACGCACTGGCCGAGCAGTTCGGCAAGATCGTCACGCAAGGGACACCCGAGCGGCAGAACTTCGACGCGCGTGTCGCGACGCGGCAGACGGAATTGGAGGCGGCGGCGCGCACATCGCCGCCCACCACGGAGACCTCGCCGCAACGACCCAACCCGTCGCAGGACACGCCGCCAGGACGTGAGCAGCGGCAACTGCCGCCGGCCTCGGATGTCGCCGATCCGCTGTTGCCGTTTCATCAGCTCGGTCGGGCGAAGCGTGCGGACATCCCCGATCCGATTCTGCGGGACGGCAAAGCCTATGAGATCGGCGGTATCACCGCGGACGGTCAGTTGCGTCTGCGCCCGGAAGGCGAAGTGGTGCGCAACATCCCCAGCGAGGCGATGTTCGTCAATGGCGCGCGCAAACCGGACGGCAGCTTCGAGCAGGTCGGTCGCGAGGTGAGCTATCGCGGCGAGACCTGGCGCTTCGACGCGCTGGCGTCGCCCGGCTGGCAGCCTGGGGTGGCCGAGCGCGGCTTCGGGCTGGTCGATCCGAACAACCCCGCACGCAAAGCGTTCGTGCCTGCCGATCAGGCCGGCGATATCACCGTGCGATTCGCCAGCGACAACGCCTATCGTCTCGGCGATGTGCGTCACGGCGTGATCCGCCTGCAGCCGGCCGACCCCGGCGCGGAACTGCTCTACCGGCCGAAACCCGGCGACCGCTTCGAGGCGCGCCTCAACGGCCGCGAGCTGGAAGGCGTCAAGACCATCGCGGTCGGCCAGGATGGCCAGCTCACTGCGACCGGCACCCTGCGCAACGGCACCGAAGCGACGCAGAAGGTGCAGATCGGCGATCTTGCGCCGCGCTGGCGCGACGTCGAGTCGCCCGATTTCAAGGACAAGTTCCAGGTCGACAGCTTCGTCCATCGCGAAGCGGCGGAACGCGGCCGCGCGCTCGGCACCGAACCCACCGGCCTGCCGCTGCGCGATCCCAACTTCGGCAGCCAGCCCGAAAGCGTACGGCCGAAGCTATCGTTGGGCGCCGGTTCGTTGGACGATCAGGCCGATTTCATTCGTGCGCAGTCGGCGAAGATTCCGCCTGGCGGCGATGCGCGGCTCACGGTCTACAACATCGCCTTCAACAACCAGGGCGAAGCCCAGCGCGTGCTCGATGCGATGGGCGATTTCCGCGAACGCCACCCGAACGCAAAGATCGAAGTCGTCGCCTACAAACCCAGTTTCGATTCCTTCCAAGGCAATCAGGCGGAGTTCGCCAAGCTCAACCAGTTCATCAAGGACAACGGCGTCGATCTGAAATTCATGGAGGGCACCACCTCGCGTCAGGTGATCCACGCCAAGGGCGTCGCGGTCAACGACGAGGTGTTGTTCACCACCGGCGCCGTGATCGAGGGCTCGAAACACAAGGCCGATATCTCCACGCCGCTGTCGCGCGAAGGCGGCGCCGCGTTCCGCCAGTATTTCGACGAAGCCGTACTCGGCGACGCCAGCAACGTCCGCCGTCAGGCGCTTGCGGCGGATCTGGCCGGTCATGGTGTGCTGATCAACGACCCGGTGGCGCGGTTGCCTTACATCGCCCGTGCGCAGGATGGCCTGATCCGGGGCGCCGACAAGGACTTGTTCATCGGCGTCAGCGAACTGCGCAACCCCGACACTGCGCGCGATATCGTCAAGCAGCTCGGCGACAAGCCGGGGCTCAAGGTCGAGATCCAGTATCGCGAGATGGATCCGCAATCGCAGGCAGTGCTGCAACAGGCGCAGAAGGATTTCCCCGGTCGCCTGCAGGTGCAGGACGTCTCGAAGTGGGAGCCGCGCCCGCACTTCAACACCATCATCGCCGACGGCCAGCAGGCGTACGTCGGCACCGCTTATCTGTGGCCGAACCAACAGCAGATGGTCCACCACGGCCGTTCCTTCGAGAACGGCGTGCTGCTGCAGGGCGAATCGGTGCGGCAATTGCAGGGTCAGCTCGAAGGCCTGCGTCAATTGCAGCCCGCGAATCCCGGCCAGCCGCGATTGTCCCCCGCGGCGGACGATGCGCCCGATGTGGGCGTGCGGCTGCGCAACGAAACCACCGGTTCGGTCTCGATCAGTGCGCCGCCCAAGAGCAGCATCGGCGTGGACGTGCGCGATAGCACCGTCAACGGTTCGATCCAGACCGTGTCCGGCAGCGGCAACGTGCAGGTATCCGGCAATCGCGAGACTCTCGGCACGGCGGCGACCACCGCGCCCGATGGCAACGGCAACGTGCAGGTCGCCAATACGCCCGGCCTGCGCATCGAGCTGCAGAATCCCGGTGCATCCGGTCGCACCGGCACCGATGTGCGGATCGACGACAGCACCGTCAACGGCAGCGTGCAATCGATCGTCGGCAACCAGAATATCCAGATCGAGATCAACGAAGCGCGGATCAACGGCGATCGTCGGCAGACGGTGATCGACGGCGAGTACAACCGGCAGACCCAGAGTCTCGGCGCCAACGTGACTGCCGGTAGCGTCACCCAGACCGTCGAGGGTCGCTCCCATTCGCGTCAGCAGATCGGCGACGACATACCCGCACCCGCGGCCGATGTGACCGTGACGGGTTCGCTGTCGTCGGTGCAGGGCAATCGCAATTCCGTGGTGCAGGGCGACGGGAATAGGGTGCAGATCGGTGCCGGCAACAACGCCGTGGTCAACGGCGTTCGCGTCGATACCCCGAGGCCGGAGACCTCGAATCCGCCGCCGGTGGATGGCCGCCTCTCGGGCGGCGTGCAGAACAGCACGGTCAACGGCTCGGTGTCTGTCGTGCAGGGCCACCAGAACACCGTGGTCGAGGGCAACGGCAACACCGTGCGGATCGGTGGGAAGGCCGGCGGCGAAGAGCGCAGAGCCATTGAAGACCCGGATCCCGACGAACGCGCCTTCGTCTTGACGAACAGCGGCGCGTACTTGAACGGCCAAAGCGTCGCCTACACGCCGCGCTTCAGCACCCAACATGGGCTCACCGGCGAATCCGACGGCCAATACACCACCATCTCCGGGCATGGCGTGATCGAGTCCGATGGTGTCAGCCATAACATCGGCAACAGCGTGCAGCGCGATACCTTCGTCGTGCCCGAAGGCGTCAATCTGCACTTCCTCGGATTGCCCGGCAGCGTCATCACCGACCGTCTCGGGCAGCGCGCGGATGTCGGCGGCGATCTGACCGGCGTGCCGCTGATGAAGCTGGGTGCCGGCGATACGGCCCCCGATATTCTGATTACGCCGGATTTCGGCACGATCAACATCAAGGGCAACCCGATCACGGTCGACAACCCGCAGGGCGTGCGTCTGAGCCAATTGATCCGCGAACACGACCTCAGCGGCAATATCGTGGTGTCCAGTTGCCTGGCGCAGTCGGTGTCGCACGGCGACAAGGACAAATGGACGGGCATCACCTTCGATCTGCCCGACCGCTATCCCAAGCCCGATCCGCCCGATCTGTCGGATCTGCCGCCGCGGCTGCCGATCGATCCCAACTTCCATACCCAGCACGGCTTGACCAACTCGGGCGACGGAAAATACACCGCGATCGGCGGTAATGCCGGGCTGTCGAATACCAACCCCAACACAGGCAAGTTGTTCGCCGAACAATCCTTCACCGTGCCCGAAGGCGTGACGGTGTACTTCCCGTCGCTGCCCGGCGGCAGCGTGCACAACCGTTTGGCCGAGGCGATCGAGAAAGGCGAGGATCTGAGCCGTATTCCGCTGCTCAAGGCCGTCTCCGGCAGCACTGCACCGGACCCGCTGCTGCTGCCGGGCCACTACGAGGTCGCCGGCAACTTCGTGCGCATCACCGATCAGGAAGGCCAGCGCCTGAGCGAGGTGATCAAGGAACACGGCCTGACCGGCAATGTCGTGGTCGCCGCTGGTCTGAATGGTCGCGATCGGCCGCACAGCAACGTGCTGTTCGATTTGCCCGAGCACTATCCAGACCGCAACGTGCGTGGCGGCACCCGCAGTTTCGATCTCACCCCGGAACGAACGATCGCGCCGCAGCCCCACTCGCAGTCGCAGCCGCCAGCGCGACGCTCGCTCGAACCGGATGCCGACAACCGCGACCGGATCGTCGCGCAGACCGCCGATCAGCGAAACCTGCTGCAGCGCACTTGGGACAATGTGCTGGATACGCGTCTGCCGGCGGTCGCCAACATCTCCGTGTACGCGCAGCAATCCGGGCCGGACGCGAAGTGGCAGGCCAGTTTGCCGGTGCCCGCGGGCGACGCGATCCGCAAGATGCAGGAATACATGCAGAACAACCTCAGCGGCGATTCGCAGGCCAGCGTCGACGACGTCATGCGGCCCGCGAACGCGGCGGTGAACAAACTGCAGCAATACATGATCAACAACGCGCGCGGCGAATCTCAAGCCAGCGTCGACGATTTCCTGCGGCTCGTCGATCCGCGCAGAGTCGCCGACGTCAAGCACTCGCCCGCGTATATGCAGCAGTCCGCGCTCGACGCGAATGGGCAGGCCAGTCTGCAGGCGCCCGCAGGCGACACCAACAAGCTGCAGACGTACATGGCGAACAACGCCCGCGGCGAATCGCAGGCCAGCGTCGACGACGCCCTGCGGTCCGCCGCTGCGGCCGTGAAGAAGCTGCAGGAGTACGCGACGAACAACGCCCGCGGCGACGCGCAGGCCAGTGTCGAAGATTTTATGCGGTCCGACGACCCGCGCAGGGGCGACGACGTCAAGCGCTCGCCGGCTTCGGCATTGGCCGGCGGCGTGGATTTCGTCACCGGGGTCCAACGCGTCCAGTCGCTGAAAATCGAGATCGACGGCGCCAACGTCGAGGGCGGTGCCCTGCGCTGGGACGCGAAGGCCAGCGCTTACCAGTTGAACGTCACTGCCGACGCCGGCGGGTACGTGCTGAACGCGCCGCTGACGGTCACGCCCAGCGAAGCGGTGACGCCGTTGAACGTCAGCGGTGCCCGCCTCACCGGGCCGGCGGCCGATGCCATCGATTTTCCGGGCGTAACGGTGAAGATGAGCGACGAATACGGCGCCATCACCCTGCCTGCGGGCACGCGCCTGAGCGGCGAGAACGTCGCCCTGATGAACGGGGTGCTGGCCAATCCGGAATATCGCAGCCGCGCCGGCGAAACGCAGTACGCTGCGTCCGCCAAGGCGAACTACGTGGTGAGCGAACCGCGCGCCGATGCCGATGCCCGCGGCAACGTCTTCAATCGCGTGTTCGCGGGCGAATACGGCGCGCTGGAAGCGCCGAAGCAGAAGCTCGATGTGAGCCTGTCGCCGAGCCTGCTGGGGATCCACGTCAGCAATCCGCCGATGTACGGTACCCGGGTCGGTTTCGAGGTGGAGCGCGTGCAGGGGCCGACCATTCGCGAACTGATGGACAACCTGCGCGACACCGTCGCGCCGCGGGATCGGACGGTTCCGCCGAACGACGATCGTCAATCCGCGCTACCGCCGGCGCCGCCGCAGCCCGGACAGCCCGGTTACGAGGCTTATGCGCAGAGCCGCGGCGCGGTCGAACGCTTGAACGCCGCGATGAATATCCCGTACGGCGAACCTAGCGAACGGCTTACCGTGACCGCGGCGGCGGTGGCGATCGACCAGCGCCTGCGCGTGGACGAGGTGGCGCTGAACCCGCCCTCCGCGGCCATGGCTGGCGGCACGACGGCGTTCGTGATCGAACGCGGGACCACGCGCGAAAGCGACCGCTACGGTTCGGTGCCGATGCAAGTCGCGATGCAGACGCCGCTGGAGGAGGGCTACCGCCGTTTGGGCGAGGTCGCCGAGCGGAACGAGCAAAATCGGCAGCGAACGCCGCAGACCCCGGCGCAAGATCTGCCGCAACGTCAGGAAGATCAGACGCGCGGCCCGCGAATGGCGTAGTTGCCTTCGCGAACGCAGCGTCGCGGACGGCCATGCTCATGGGCGTCCGCGTGCGAGACGTCGGCGGCGTGCGACGCGGTCAGAGCTGCAGCGGCGTCGCCGCGAACACCAGCACCGTGCCGTCGTCGCCGGTCAGGCGCAGCCGCATCGGCTGCGTCTCCAGCAACTCGGCGTTGTAGCTGCCGTTGAGCAGTTCGCTCATGCGTTGATCGGCGAGATTGCGATCGTCTTTGCAGGCCATGCGCGTGGCGATGGCCACTTCGAAGCTCATGCGCTTGGCGCCCGAGTAGCTGCCGCGCAGTTGGTTGCAGCCGCCGACGACCGACAACTGGTCGCGGTCGAATTTCAATTCGTAGGCGATTTCTTCCACGAACAACGCATCGATGCCGGCGCGGTCCGCGCCGTGCGCGGATTCCAGCTTCCATCCACCGACGTTGATCAATTCGTTTTTGTCCACGCGCAGCTTGCGCGCGCTGGACAGATCGGTCGCGGCGGGGCTACCGCCGGCGCTCGCGCCGCTGGCGCAGGCGCTCAACAGCAAAATCATCGCGAAGGCGATCGGCAGACGACGCATGGCGGACTCCTGGTGACGAACGAGACGAGCGGGCGATGTTGAACGAACGACGCTGAACGCATGATGCGGGAAGCGCGGCGCGGAACGAGCGGCGCGGCTGCGTTCAGGCTTCGGGCAACCACAGCAGCAAGGCCGCGCCGAGCACGAACCGATAGTACGCGAACGGCGCGAAACTATGGCTCTGGATGTAGCGCAACAGCCATTTCACCGCGATGAAGGCGGTGATGGCGGACGCGACGAACGCGACGCCCAGCGCGTTCCAATCTTCGTGCGCGGCGCCGCCGTTCTTGAACACGCCCAACAGCTCGTAGCCGGTAGCCGCGAACATCGTCGGGATGCCGACCAAAAACGCGAATTCGGTCGCGGCGACGCGGCTGGTGGTGCCGGCGAGCAGGGCGACGAAAATCGTCGCGCCCGAGCGCGAGGTGCCCGGAAACACGCCCGCCACCACCTGCGCGATACCGACCAGGATGGCCACGGTCCACGAAATCGCCGCGCGCTCGCCCAATGCCGCCGCGCGCTGGGCCGCGAACCGCTCGGCCACCAGCATCCACACGCCGCCGATCACCAGCGCCCACGCGATCGGGCGCACCGTGTCGGGTAGGCTCCAGCCGAGTTTTTTCACCGCCAAACCGCCGATCGCGGTCACGCCGAAGGCGACCGCTAGCTTCAGCGCGTAGTCGTAGTTCTCGCGGGCGCGAAAACCGATGAGCAATCCCCACAGCCGCTGCCGATAGATCGCGACCACCGCGAGGATCGCACCGGCCTGGATGCCGATATTGAACAGGTCGCTGCGATGGCCCAGCCAGCGCTCGGCGATCAGCAAATGCCCGGTGCTGGAGATCGGCAGGAATTCGGTGATGCCTTCGATGATGCCGAGCAACAGGGCGGCGAACAGATCGGTCATGCGGCGGTGCGTGCGTCGAAGTCGATGCGAGACGCGTAGTGTACCGGGCCGCACCTGTTCCGGCCTTTCGCGCGCGCCGGCCCTGCGACCGGGCTCAATTCTCGAAGCGTTTGAGGATCCAACCGACGATCGATCGCTCGTCGGCATGCAGCTTGATCGGCACCGGCATGCCGGGCGTCAGCGCTTTGGGCGGCGACTTCGGGACGCTCGCCGCGTCGATTTCGATTTCGATCTCGATTTGCGGTTCGCGCCCCGCCATCGACGGGTCGATCGTCTCGGCGGGCACCGGCAGGCGCCCGATGCGCACGACTTTTCCGCTCATGACCGACGGCGCGTTCCAGCGCCCAGGTTCGATCCCGATCGTCGCGCGACTGCCGATCTCGACCTTGCCGGCGAGGGAGGCATCGACGTACGCGACGGCGCGGAATTCCGGCTGGTCGTCGACCACCGAGCCCAGCGGCTGACCTTGGCGCACCGTTTGGCCCTCGCGCAGGCTGAAATCGATCAAACGCCCGCTGCGCGGCGCCGAAACCACAGTGTTGACGCTGTTGCGCATCGATTGCAGTCGGTTCTCCACCTCCAGCAGCGACATCTCGAGTTGATCCTCGATCTCGGTCGCCGCGGCGCTCTGGCCGCCCTCTCGCACGCGTTCCAGTTTGCGATTGAGCTGTTCGCGACGTTGTTCCAGCAGCGCGATGGCGTCTTCGATGCCCGCGCGCGGGTGATCGATCTTCAGCAACGGTTCGCCCGAGGCGACGCTGTCGTCGTTCTTGGCGTAGACCGCTCCGATGGTGCCGGCTTTCGCGGCGACCAAGCGGCCCACCGCGCCCTCGGAAAGCAGCACGCCTCGCGAGTCGATCGCTACCCCGATATCGACCGTTGCCACGTAGGCGAAGACCAGCGACAGCATCGTCACCAGCCCGATGGTGAGAAAAAATTCCAAACGCCCGGGCGGCTGCAGCGGCACTTGCCCGGCGACCAGCGACGCCTGCGGCTTGGCCTCGGGCGTGGGCGCGGCCTGGGCTTCGAGCGGCGTGTCGTTCATGGCGCCGACTCCGGTTCGACGGTTCGCCCTTGGATGCGCAATCCCCGGCGATCCAGCACGACGACGCGATCGGCGAACTCGCGCAGGGCGCCATGATGCGAGACCACGATTTTGGTCGATGTCAGTTGTTTCAAGCGCTGGAAGATCCGCGCCTCGCCGCCCGGATCGACGTTCGATGTGGATTCGTCGAGCAGCAGGATGCGCGGACGGCGATACAGCGCGCGCGCGAGCATCAGGCGTTGGCGTTGGCCCGCGGAGAGGATTCGGCCGGCTTCGCCGACCGGCGTATGGATGCCCAGCGGAAGCGCGCGCACGATGTCCCAGGCTTCCGCGGCGGCGAGCGCGTCGATCGCGCGGGCCAATTCCGGGTTGTCTTCGAACATCGTGATGTTGTCGAACACGCTGCCGGCCAGCAGCTCGTCCTCTTGCATCACCGCGCCGACCGATTTGCGCAAGGCGCGCGGGCCGAACGCGGAAATCGACGTGCCGTCGATCAACACTTCGCCCGATGTCGGTTGATACAGACCCGCGATCAGACGCAGCAGCGTGCTTTTGCCCAGACCGGACGGGCCGACGATCATCACCAACTCGCCCGGCTCGACCTTCAGATTCAGCCCGCTCAACAGCATCGGGTCGCCGGACGAATGCCTGAAATACAAGTCGCGAATCTCGACGGCGCCGGAGGACACGTACTCGCCCTGCGCGCGCATATCGTTCCAGCGCGGCTCCGGCTCCGCATCGAAGACCTCGGAGATGCGCTGCAAGTGGAAACGCAGCATCCACAGCGCATTGACTTGGTCGAGCGCGGCGGCGACTTTATCGGCGAGATAGCGGCGATACATCACGAACGCGAACAACGCGCCGATCGACAACTGGCCCTTCCCGATCAGCACCGCGCCGACGTAGATCATCACCACCGAGCCGAGCGCGGACAGCAGATTGTTCGTCGATTGCTGCAGCGACGTGGCGGTCTGCGACTGCTCCATCGCGTTCAGATACTGCTTCAGGCTCGCGTTCCAGACGCGTTCCTGATTCCACTCCGCGCCCGCCAGCTTGAGCGACTGCACGTTGCGGAAGGTTTCCCAACGTTTCGCGCCTTCGTTGATGCGATGCGACACCGATTCCCCGGCGGTGCGGGAAATGTACGGACTGAACGCCAGTTTGCACGCCGCGGTCAGCACCACGGAGACGATCACCACCGTCGCCAACATCGGCGATACCAGGAACAGCGCCAGCGCGAGAAACAAACCGAGGGTGCCGTCGATGGCCAGCGTCGCCAGGCCCGAACTCAGCGCGGTGCGCAGCGGTTCGATCGAATCGAAACGGGTCGAGACATCGGCGATGCGGCGGCGCTCGAACCACGGCATCGGCAACGACAGCAAATGCCGGAACAAATTACGCGAGGTGAAGCCTGCGATATGGGTCGAGATCTTCTGGTTGATGACGCCGCGCCAGGCTTCGACGAAGAAATTGACGCCGTAGACCAGCGCGATGCAGCCGGAAATCGCGGCGACGGCGTGCAGATCGCCCTCCATCGCGCCGAGATTGATGGTGAGCTGCGACAACAGCGGCACGGCGAGCGCCGCCAACTGCAGAAAGAACGACAGGATGAGCAACTGCGCGACGCGGCCGCGCGCGTTCTTGGACGCGGCGATCAAGGCATCGAAGCGGACCTTGGTGTTGTGGCTGGTCTTGCGGAAACTCTGTGCGCGTTCGAGTTGGATCGCCGCGCCGGAGAAACCGCGCTTGAATTCTTCGGCGGACACCCAGCGCTCGCCGTTGGCGGGGTCGAACAAACGCACGCGCCCGCGACGGAAGCGAAGGATCAGCACGAAGTGGCGTTCGTTCCAGTGTCCGATCGCGGGCAAGGCGAGTCCGGCGGCTTCTTCGGCCGAACAGGCCACCGGGCTGGCGATCAGGTTCAGACCGGCGGCGATTTCGCACAACTGCGCCGCGGACGCGCCGCGGACCGACGTGTTGTAACCGCGTCGCGCGTCGGCCGCCGAGAGCGCGCCGCCCAGCACGGCGGTCGCCGCGGCCAAACACATCAAGCCGCATTCGGATTCTTCCGTTTGCAGATATTCCGAAAGGTGGTAGCGCGCTCCGAACACGATCAGCGTCCCCGGGTGATGAGCAACGCGCCTTTGCGAGCCGCAGTGTGCGTTCGATCGGATGCGTACAGCATGGCGAAATAACAGGCGGCTTTGATCGTGATCAGCGGCGACGCGTCGGTCGGCACGAAACGCAAATCGAGCCCTTGGGTCTTCGCGCGTTCGGTCAAGTCGCCGAGAGACGCGGCGATCGTTTCCGATGCCGCGCCTTCTTTTGCGGCGTAGAAGACGACCGCGTCGAGATCGCGCGGCGCGCGGTTGCTCAGATCCAACATGCTGCCGCCGACCAGCATCGCTTGGAACCGGCAGTGCGCATCCAGCGCTTCGAGCGCTTGCCGAAGATGGTTCGCCAACGCGCTTCGAACCTCGCCGACCGCGTAGATGCGGTGGAAGCTCGCTTCGTCCATCAGATACGGCGAGGCGTTGCCCGGCGACGAACGCGCGATGTCGCCGTCGAGAAAAAGAGGCACGCCCTGTTCGATCGCCGCGCGCGTCGCGCCCGACAAGGGGCTCGGCGAACTCGAATCAGGCGGCATGGAGGGCGTCGCGTTCACGGCTTTCGATCAACTCGGCGTACAGCCCGGCGATGGGCTGCCAATTATCTTGGATTTCCGCGCTGCGCAGGCAGATTTCGAAGGTGTAGGGGGCGTGTTCGCGCAGATCGTAGATCGGCACGTACAGCGCGGGGCCGACATGATCCCCCCAAAGCACGCAGTTGAACAGCGCTCTGGAGACGCGGCCGTTGCCGTCGCGAAGCGGATGCAAGTTCAACAACGCGGCCTGCAATGCGATGGCCTTGAAACTGTTGGGGACGCTCGGATCCCGGTAGAACGCCGCCATGGCGTCTAAACGCGGCGCAATATGCTGCGGTGCGGCGAACTCGATCATCACGCCGCCGCCGTCGGGTTGGATCGCCGAAGGCCCGCTGCGGATCGCGGCATCGCGCACGCCGATTTCCGTCGCCAACGCGCGCAGGGCGCCTCCGATCGCTTTGGCGTCGCCGTCGTGTAGCGACTGTCGCAGACGATGCACGCAACGCACCGCCGCGTGGGTTTCGGCGGCGGATGTCCCTTCGCGAAGATCGGGCCGCCCATTGCGGGCGATCGCGTGGACCCCGAGCGGATGCACGATACGTTCGGCATCGGCTTCGACCCAGCGCCATGGTGCGAGCGCGCGCGTCGCTGCGAGTTCGATCAACCGCGCGACGGCGTCGTCGATCCTGCTGCAATGCGCTCGAACGGTCGGATCGACCGCGGTCTCGTCGCGCAGCGGGAACAAAGGGCGGGCGGGCATCGATCGTGCGCGTCGGGCGTGGCGGCGGAAGAAAGGGGACGCATTCGCGCCCCCTTTCTTTGCCTTACCCCCGCATCAGCGGATGTCGAACTTGCCGTCGCTGCCGCGAACGACCGTGATCGACGTCTTCGATGCGGTGGTGGGATCGGCACCGCGTTTAGCGCCCCAGAGACTGAAATGCATCTGGATCGCGCCGCCTTCCTGGCAGCTCAGCGACACGTTTTCGATCGTACGGCCAGCGACGATGTCGTTGATCCGCTTGAGCGTCGCCGCCGCGGTTTTTTCGCCGCGAAACGTCATCGACACCAATTCTCCGTTGTAGCCGGCTCCATTCGCGTTGCGGCGAAGTCCGAACGTCAGTTCGGCATCGACGGCCTTGCCCATCCGGTCGGCGCAACTGTAGCGACTGACGTTCGACCAACTGGCGGCGGGAATGAAGTTCTTGAGCGAAACCTTCTGTGCCGTCGCGGTGGAGCACACGCCGGCGGAAAGCCCGAGAAGCAGCGGGAATAGGATCGATGTACGTTTCATGATTCGGCGAATGTCCAAAAGTATCAGCACGGATCCGGCTGCAGCGACTGCGAGATCGTACCGCCGTTCGGCGTCGAGGTTCTCGGCGGGTCGTACGTGCTGCGGTTCGAGTAGTCGTATTCGCGCAGCGTGCCATCGGGACCGATGATGTAATGCGTGAACACGGCCGGGTCGGCGCCCGCCGCGATGATCTGATCGGCCGCAGCCCAGTCGTTCGTCGACGGGTGACGGTTGATGGTCGCTTCCGCGGTGCTGGTGGAATAGACGCCGGCCGGATGGCTGTGAACCATGCCCACGATCTGACCGGCGGAGATGCCCAGTCCTTGCAGATCGATGCTCACCGATTGGCCGCTGTTGCCGCCGGCGATGGTCGGGCTGGAACGGATCACGCCGGTGCTGTCGCGATACATCAATACCGCGTATTCGCGATTGTTGAAATCGGGTTTGCTCTTGATATCGCGAGTCGCTTGCGATGCGAGCTGGTCCGAGTAGGTGTCGATGGTGCCGGGGTCGTGCGACTGACAAGCCGGAGGTGCCGGGGGCTCATCGCCGCCACCGCCGCCGCCGCCGTCGCCGTAGTAGTCGTCATAGACTTCATAGTTGAAGCCGTCGTGCCAAAGGTCGGTGAAGCCGAAGTCGCCCCAGTACGGCGATGCGGTGACGACGATCGTATCGAGCGTGTACACGCCGCCGGTGATGAGCTCGAGTTCCTGTTGTGATAGTTCGCGCATGTGGACAGATTCCCCTCTGCTTGTGAGCGATGACGACCGTCAGAAGGGCATACGCCTCCCTGCGATCACGGTTGGGACTGCGCGGAGCCCCCCGCTCGCACGCCGCAGCTTAATAACAAATCGAATCTCGGATTGTCAATTTCGACGCGATTGCGCGCGCAACAGGCCGTCTACGTTCGCTTGCGCCGCCGCCGACGACATCGAAACGTCACGCACTTGCGCGATCCTGTTTCGCCCTGTTTTTCGCTGCGGATGCGGGGCGTCGCCATTCCCAACATACGTTGGCGTATCCGTGCTGCGCCGAGCGTGTCGCAAACGATTTCCGCGTAGGCTCGGGCGACGCGCTTATCCGCGCAACGGTGCTGAGACTCTTTCGTATTCACTTTTGTGAAAAGACCGAAGACGTAAGAGACGCTTCGGTGCCACGATTGTGTGGAAGTCTTGTAGTGAAATCGAAATCGACTTCGCCACCTCTGCGAGGCGTATCGACGGAGCGGTCTTCGCCGTGTTTCGATCGGGTTCAGCCGTTTGCGGTGCGATAAACGAACGTCGCCGCTGTCTGTGCGTTATCGGGAGAAAGCAAGGCGACATTGGGTTTTTGGATGGCGACGATCGAAGAAATTTCGGAGATTCGCGGCAACTCCGCGTATCCCGAGGTTTCGCCGTCGGCGGTATCGATGGCGTAGACGCGGCAATGCGGATGCTCGGGAAAACGTGCGCGCAAAACGTCCGCGACAGGTCCGCTCGTCGCGCGGATTTTCGACATCCCGATGAAGACGAACGATCCGGCGAAGTCGAGCCCTCGCGCCACGCCCGGGATTTCGCAGATCGTGTCCGCTTCGCCCGTGACGGGCGAGTAGCGCAGGCATCTGCCGCGTCCGGATTCCAGCAGCCAGACGGCATCGCGATGCGATATCGGCGAATGCGGCATCGATAGATCGCGCAATACGATGCCTCGTTCGAGATCGAACAGAATGCCGCTGTCCGGCCCGCATGCGCGCCAACCTTCGCGCGTTCCGGTCGCGGCGAGCGCCGTGGCGTAACGCGGTCCGGTCGTGTCCAACGCCATGCCGTTGAGGTGGCAGCAGTCCAGTGGGCCGTGTTCGGTCAAAAAATCGGGCTGCCACTCGATCCGAAAATGCGATGCGTCGTCGGTGCGGCACAGCGCCGAGAACGCCGTGTTGACGAACCACAGATGGCCGTCGTCGTCCCAGCCGAGTTCGTGAACGCTTACCGCGCCGGTGACATGGCTGGCGACGGGAAAATAGGTCGCTTTCGAAGGATCGTCGGCGGTGAGATCGCGATAGACGCGGATCGACAGCGCGGAGCCGATCGCGAACGCATCGGCGCTCACGGCCAAACCCATCGGCGCGGCGATACGCGTCGCCGAAGCCGTGCATGCGCCGTTGGACGCCGATAGCAGAAACAACACGGAGTCTTGTCGGCTCGCGATCGCGAGCGTGATGCCCGACGTTTCCAAGGCACGCACGAAGCGCGCGTCCGCCCGAATCGGAATGCGTTGTTCTTGCGGTGTCGCATCCATCCACCACGGATCGGTGGCGTGGACGCGAACGGTCGGAGGAGCGGTCATCGGGCGTGCGGACGGGAACCTGAGGCGGGCGCAAGTGTCGTACAGTTGCCGTGCGGCGACAAGCCGCTACCATGCGGGGCGGTGTCCGGGCGCATACCGCGAACGCGACGAATTTTTGGAGATGCAGACGTATGCGTGGTCGGAATAAAGCGGTGCTTGCGGTGGCGTTCGTGGTCGCGATCGTCGGCACATGGTGGCTGGCGCGCCGCACGGATTCGGACACCGTTGCGCCTGTCGTCGATGAGGTCGCCGCGCCGGCCGACCAGGCCGCCGCCAGCGAGTTGAAAGCGATTCCGTCCGCGCCGCTACCGCCGTTGGATGCGCCGCTCGATTCGGTGTTGAACGATTTGCGTCGTCGCGCCGCGGCGGGCGAGCCTGCGGCGGCCTGCCGATTGGCCGCGGAACTCAGCCACTGCAGCGAACTACGCTATCGACGCGCCGACGATCAACGTTGGTTGGCGCAGCGACAAGCCGCGTTGCGAGCGATTCCGAACCCCGACGTGCGCGAGACTGCGATGAAAAACATCGAACGCGAGATGGCGGAGCGCGGCGGGCGTTTGGATGCGATCGAACGGCATTGCGCGGCGGTGCAAACGCCGACGCCGCAGGAGAGCGTCGAGCAATGGCGTCGCGCCGCGCTTCTCGGTCACCCGGCGGCGATGCGTCAATACGCGAGCGGCAACGCCTTCCGCATCAACAGTTTGATGGACACGCTGCCGATGCTGGAAACCTACAAGCGCGAAGCCGAACCGATCGCGCGCAGGCTCGCGGCGCAAGGCGATTTCAGCATGGCGGTCGCGTTGGCGGCCGGCTATAACCCATCGCCGATGGGGTCGCGTTCGCTGTTGGCGCAGACTCTCAAACCCGATGGCGCGATGTCGCTCGCGTTGTACGAGCTGGCCAAACAAACGTTGGCGAACGAAACCGATCTGCGCTACGCCAGTTTGCGGCGCGACATCGATACCGCGATCGAAGACCTGCGCGCGAATCTGTCGCCGGAAGAATTGGCGCGCTCTCGCGATCTATCGGCGAAGGCGTTCGTCGATTGGAAACCGCTCGAAGTGAAAGGCGCGCCCGAACGCATCAGCACGACCGGAGGCCAGCGCGACGTTCACCGCGCGTCCTGCGCGACGAAAGCGGATGGGCCGTTGGCCGCGGCGATCGAGGCGCCTTGAGCGAATCGATCGGTCGAAAGAGTCGCAACACTCTTGGAATGCGACGCCGACGACATCGCGGCATCGCGAGGATCGATCGATTCATGACGTCGGTGTCGCAGCGCATAGTTGCCGTTCGAGTTCGCGTATCCGCGGGTGATTCGCGGCGCAGTGCCTCTGCGTCGCCGCATGTCCGTTGCGCTCCAGGACATCGTGCGGCAATGCCAATCAGCGTTGGTCGGCACAATCGCGCCGCAATGGGCGCGCAATGGCTTGGCATCGCCGCCGTTCTCGATGACGCCGTTGTGATCGAACGGGGCCGTGCGGAGGCCTTCGGTCTCAGTCGGCCCCGATGCGGGGGACGATCGGACTAAGAATCACGATCCGAAATACGCGCCGATGGAATCGAACTCGGTCGGTCCATCGGCGTGCGTTCAATAGGGCTGTCCGAGACGGAAAAAGACCGCTTCTTCGCCGCCCTCGGCCAGACCCAAGCCGAAATAGATCGGTCCCAGCGGCGTGTCCAGCGCGCTGTACACGCTGCCGCCGAAGATCGTGCGATCGAAGGTCGCCGTTTCGCCGCGGCCCCAGAGTTGCCCGGCTTCCAGCGACCCACCGACGAACAACGGGTATTGCAGCATCTGCGCTAGTGGGTAGTGATATTGCAAGGTGGTCATGGCCGAACCCGTGCCGTGCAGGCGGTCGATGCCGTAGCCGGAGAGACGGAATGGCCCGCCGAGCGTCGCCGTGTCTTCGTAGGCATCGCCTTCGTGCGATTGCGCGCGCGCGCCGAGCTGCCAACGGCCGCCCAGCGCGGTGAACGCGTAGGAGGCTTGCGCGCGGCTGGTGAAGCCTTCGGTATCGCTATCGAGCGCGTGCATGTAGCGCGTGTGGCGCGCGTGCAGGTACCAGCCTTTGCCCGGGAATTCGGCATCGTCTTGCGTGTCGAGCGTGAGCGCCAGATCGACGCCAGCGCTCGTGGACGTACGAGGAATATCGGCCGCCAGCGAATCGGCGCGCAGGTCGAAGTGATTGCGGCGCACGAACGGTGTGAACGAAAGTTCGCCCCAATCCGAAACGCTCATGCCCAGGCCTGCGCGCGCTTCCCAGCGGCTGTAGCGGTAGTCGCCGGTGCGGTTCGCGTCGTCGAGCAGCGTCTCGTTTTCGCCGTTCCATTCCAGCGACGGCCGTAAGAACAGGCGTCTGCGCAGATCCAGCGGTTGATTGAATTCGGCGTATGCGCGGTTGCGGTCGCCGAGCCGCGCTTCCAACAGCAGATCGGCGCCGAAGCGGTTGAGTTCGCGTTGGCCGTAACGCGCGCCGATTTGGTATTCGCCCTGGCCCTCGAAATCGTCCTGCATGAACAAACCGAACTTCAGCGTGCCGTCTTCTTCCCAGCGTCGGCTGCGAGTGACGTACGTCAGCACGGTCTTGCCGTTCTCGTCTTCGCCGACGGTGTAGTACGCGCGCGAAAATTCGCCGAGACCATACAGCTTGCTCAAGTCTTGTTCGATCCGCGCGGCGTCCACCGTATCGCCCGGCCGCGTGCTCAGATAGGCCTGCAGCGCATCGTCGTCCATCCCCGAGGTGTTCACCAATTCCACGCGTTCGACGCGGCCGATCGGCTTCAAGCGCGCCAATCGCGTGTCGCGCCATGCGGCGTAAGCCTCCGGCGACACTTGCAGCGCGCGCAACCGCGGCATCGCCGCGATGGTCGCTTGTTCGCCCAACGCGACGCCTTGGGCGAGCGCGGTGTCGAAATCCGCCGAACTCAGATCGCCCAATTCGGGCACGATCAGCACGTCGTCCGCGCTCAGGCGCTCCTTCTGGCGTTTGGTTTCTTTCAGCATCAGCGCCGTGACCATTTGATCGGTGATGCTGAACGGGTCGGTGAGCTGCTCGCGCTTTTTCAGCGGCGCGGCGATGTCCACCGCGATGATTCGCTTCGCGCCCCAGCCTTGCGCGATCTCCACCGGCAGATTGAGCGATACGCCGCCGTCGATGAGCGAGCGATCCTCGTAACTCACCGGCGCGAACGCACCCGGCACCGCCATGCTGGCCCGCACCGCGTTGACCAGATCGCCGTGATCCATCGCCACCGCTTCGCCGGTTTCCAAATCGGTGCCGATGGCGCGATAGGGAATCGGCAGGTCGTCGAAACGCGGAATGTTCGAGCTGGGCAGCAACGCGGCGCGCAACGCGACCGCCAAACGTTGGCCCTCGAACACCGAGGGCGGCACCGTCAATTTGCCGTCGCGCAGGCCGAAGCCGCCCTTGGCGAGGAAGCTGCGATCTTCGTCCTTGCGCCGTTGGGTGAACGCGCGACGGTCGATGCGATCGACGAACATCGTGTTCCAATCCAAGGCGCGCAATTGCGTTTCCATGTCGGTCGCGCTCATGCCGCTGGCGTAGAGGCTGCCGACCACCGCGCCCATGCTGGTGCCGACGATGCAGTCCACCGGAATGCGCTCGCGTTCCAAGGCCTTGATCACGCCGATGTGCGCCATGCCGCGCGCGCCGCCGCCGCTGAGGACCAAGCAGGTGTCGAATTCCGCTGCGCCAGCGGAGGCGCTGAGCAGCGTGAGCGCGAGAAATGTGGCAGGAACCATTCGCATGAAAGCGCCCAGTCGTATGTGCGGGAGAGAGAATTGTGGCACGGGTGTTCGATCGTTGGCTGCGATCCGGCGCGGTTACGCAGCCCGTATCGTCCGAACGCGGCCGGTCTCGCGTTCGGGGATGTCGCCGTTGCGGGCGATGCGCGAGGCTCCGTCTCGCCGACCGCGGCATTTCCCTGCTGAGGGCTCAGCCCGCGCCGCCGCCTAGGGCGATCCGCAGATCGGCGGCGGCTTGCAGCGCGTTCGCGCGCGCGTCGATCAGCGCGGTTTCGGCCTGGCGCAGGGCGTCCTGCGCATCCAGCCATGTGCGTAACGAGACTGCGCCGGCGCGATAACGCACGCCGTTGAGATGCTCGATGCGACGGGCGTTACCCACCGCTTCGATTTGCCAGGCCAATTGTCGCCGCTGCGTATCGACGGCGGCCAATGCATTTTCCACTTCGCTGAGCGCGCGATACACCGACTCGCGATAGCCCAGCACCGCGATGGCGTAGTCGTTGCGCGCGATCTTCGGCTGACGCACCAGATCGCCGATGTTGAGGAAGGGCAGCGACAGGCCGACGCCGAGATTACGCGCCGGTGCCGAGAGCACATCGCTCAGCGACGGTCCCCCGGTGGAAAGCCCACCGCTGATCGACACCCCGGGCAGAAAGTTTTTGCGCGCGATGCGGACATTGAGCAGGCTCGATTCCAAGCGTTTTTGGGCCGCCCGCAGATCGGGGCGTAAGGTCAGTACGTCGGCGGGCACCCCGGGCCGCAATTCCGGAAGCGCGCTGTCGGCAGAAGGCAGCGTCGGTCGCTCGATGCCGTTGGGCAATCGCTGGGGCGGCAGATCGAACAGGAGCGCGAAGTTATTGCGCGCCTGTTCGCGCTGCAATTGCAATTGAGACAGCGATGCTCGCTGCGACAGCAGCGACTGCTCGGCTTGCGTGAGGTCGAGACCGGAGATCGCGCCCGCCCGATGCTGCGTGCGGGTCAGGGCCAACGTGCGCTCCGCCAAGGCGATGCCCTGTTCGCCGCTGTTGAGTCGTGCGTCCAGCGCCGCTAATTGCCAATACTGGCGCGCGACCTTGCCGCTGAGGCTCAGCGCCACGCCGAGGCGATCCTCTTCGGTTGCCTGCGCTTCCCACCGCGCCACGCTGCGTTGGTCGCGCAATTTGCCCCATAGATCCAGCTCCCATCCGAAGTTCAGCCCGCCGGTGTAGCTGCGTCGCCACTGCGGTGCGGGCGCAGACGCCGGTGCGTTATCCGCAGCGGGCGATTGGCTGGCGGAGCCGCTCACGCTGCCGCTGAGCGCAGGCAGCAGCGCTTGCGTGCTCGCGCCCGCCCGCAACTGTGCGCCGTACACCCGCAGCGCGGCGCTCGCCAACTCGGTGTTGCGCGCGAGCGCATCGTCGATCAAGGCCGTCAGCGTGGGGTCGCCGAAGTCCTGCCACCACGCTTGCGTGCTGGGAACGGCAAGCGGCGTCGCCGTCGTTGTCGCACGCCAGGCGTCCGGCATCGGCAGCGCATCGCGCGCAGGCGCAATCGCGCAGCCGCCGCCGAGTAATGACATGCTCAGTAACGACACCTTCAACAGCGGCGCCTTCAACAGTGACCGCGTCAGCGACGGCACTGCCGGCAGCGACGTCTTGAGTACGGACCGGATCAGCGCAGATGGCCGCCGCGGGCGCGATCGAAATGCCATGGAACGTCCTATTGATGCGCCAGCGCATCGACCGGATTGAGCCGGGCGGCGCTGCGAGCGGGGAGAAAGCCGAAGGTGGCGCCGATCAAGGTCGAGCACAGCACCGCGACCACCACCGACATTGGCGAGAACACCATGCTGAAATCCGGCACCAGCGCATTGAAAACCGCGCCGAGGCCGAAGGCCACGCCGATGCCCAGCAAGCCGCCGACCATACACACCGCGATCGCCTCGATCAGGAACTGACGCATGATGTCGCTCTGACGCGCGCCGATCGCCATCCGCACGCCGATTTCCTGGGTGCGCTCGGTCACCGACACCAGCATGATGTTCATCACGCCGATGCCGCCGACGATCAGCGAGATCACCGCGATCGACGAGATCAACAAGGTCATCGTGCCCATGGTCTTCTCCACCATTTGACGCAGTTGGTCGCTGCTGTTGGTGAAGAAATCCTTGCGGCCGTGGCGCATGCTCAGGGTGCGCGTCAACGCGCGTTCCACGTCTTGCGCCGTCGCCGAGGCGTCGATGCCGACGACGATCGAATCCAAGCGCGACGTGCCGGTCAGGCGTGTGCCCAGGGTGGTGTAGGGCAGCCACATAGTGAGCCCCGAGTTGTTGTACAAGTCGCTGTCCGACTTGCGTAACACGCCGATCACGCGGACTTGCATCGTGCCGACGATCAGCGTGGCGCCGATGGGGTCGGTGCCCGGCTCGAACAAGGCTTTGACCGTCTTGCTGTCGATCACCGCATCTTGCGCAGCGCTGCGCACGCTCTCGGCGTCGAACCATCGACCTTTGGCGAGCCGATACCCTTTGATCGCCGCGAAATCGGCGTTGACGCCTTGCAGCGACGCGGATTTTTCGCGATTGCCGATGCGAACGGTCTGGCCGGACTGCGTGATCGGCGACGCCCCGATCACGCCGGGGATCTTCGCCAGCGCAGCGGCGTCCTCCGGCACCAGCGTTTGGATCGCGCTGGCGTTTCGATCGCCATAGCCGCTGCCGGGCATGATATCGACCGTGGTGGTGCCGAAGGTGTTGATGTCGCGCAGAATTTTTCGCTTCGAGCCTGAGCCCAGCGCGAACACCGCGATCACAGAGGCGATGCCGATGATGATGCCCAGCATGGTCAGGAACGTGCGCAGACGATGACCGGCCATCGCGCGCATGGCCATGCGCATCGCTTCGGAGAACCGCGCCCAACGCATGCGCAAGGAGCGGGCGTCGTGCGATGGCGCGCTCGGCGGCGAACCCATCGCACGGGCGATGCCTTCGACGTCGGGGCCGTTGTCCGCCACGATGCGGCCGTCGCTGATTTCGATCACCCGCCGCGCATGCGCAGCGACCTTCGCATCGTGCGTGACTAGAATGATCGTATGGCCGGCGGCGTTGAGCTCTTCCAGAATCCGCATCACATCGGCGCCGCTATGGCTGTCCAAGGCGCCGGTGGGTTCGTCGGCCAGCACCACGGTGCCGCCGTTCATCAGCGAACGCGCGATGCTGACGCGCTGCTGCTGACCGCCCGACAGTTGATTGGGTCGATGCTCGGTGCGTTCGCTCAGCCCGAGTCGCGCGAGCAATTTACGCGCGCGCTCGCTTCGCTGATCCGGCGGCATATCGGCATAGACCGCGGGCATTTCCACGTTCGCTTGCGCGCTGATCACGTTCACCAATTGATAGCGCTGGAAGACGAAACCGAAATACTCGCGGCGCAGGCGCGCGAGGGCGTCCGGCGACATCGCGCCGGTTTCTTCGCCATCGACGCGGTAGCTGCCGCGCGTCGGCTGATCGAGGCAGCCGATCATATTCATCAGCGTCGATTTGCCCGATCCGGACGGCCCCATGATCGCGATCATCTCGCCGCGATGCAGGTCCAGGTTCGCGTCGCGCAGCACGGTGACTACGCCTTCGCCGGACGGATAGTCGCGACTGACGCCACGCAGCGCCAACAGCGGCGGAGGCAGTGCGGCTTGCGCGCTCACTGCACGATCACTCCGCTCATGCTATCGGTGGTGTCTTCGGCAACCACCACTTCTTCGCCCACGTTGAGCCCGGCGACCACGGCGGCATCGACGCGATTGTTCATGCCGATGCGGACTTGGCGCGTCGAGACCGTCTGCGCGCCATCGTCGGTCTTCCGCACCACGCGCACGGGGTAGCGGCCGTCTGCGCCGCGTTCGCCGAGCGCCGCGGAAGGCACGATCACGACGTTGCGCGCACGGCGCGTAATGATGCGCACCTGCGCGGTCATCGCGATGCGCAGAGCGCCTTCGGGATTCGCGACACGTAGCTGTGCGTTGTAATAGATCGCGCTGGGCGAACCGTTGCCGCCGGCCTGGTCTTTTCCGATATCGCTGGGGCCGGGATCGATGCTGTCGAGGCGCGTCTCATAGCGTCGATCGGGGTCGCCGAGCAGCGTGAAGTACGCCGGCATGCCCGGTGTCACCCGCGGAACGTCGGCTTCGGAGATCTGCGCTTCCACTTGCATCGGATCGAGCGATGCCAGTTTGACGACGGTCGGCGCCGACTGCACGGAATTCAAGGTTTGCCCGGCTTCGGTCACGACGGCGACCACCACGCCGTCGATCGGCGCGACGATGCGCGTGTAGCTCAGATTCGTACGCGCGGTCTGCAATTTGATGTCGGACTGATGCAACTGCGCATCGAGCACCATCAAATCGCCTTTTGCGGAAGCGTATTGCGCTTCCGCGGCCTGCAGTTCTTGGCGCGAGGTCGCGTCTTCGGCGAACATCGTGCGCTGCCGCTGCAGCGCGCTTTCGGCCTGCCGAAGCGAAGCGACCCGAGAGGACCGCTGCGCGCGCATCACATCGAGAGCGGCGATCTCGTCGCGCACGGTGCTTTGCTGCAATGTCGGGTCGATTTCGGCGATCAATTGTCCGACGCGGACCCGCTCGCCCAAGCGGACATGCAGGGCTTTGATCTGCCCGGATGTCTGCGCGCCGACATTGATCAGCTTGTTCGCGCGCAGCGTCGCGGTGGCCAGCACCACATCTTCGATATCGCCGCGACGCACCGGTGCGGTGAGCCACGACTGCGCGGGCGGGTCTTCGCCGAACACAGCGTTCGCGATCCACACGGCCGATAGCACGATGGCTGCGCCGATCGACCATCGCCAAGGGTGTCGTCGAAGCGATGAGAGAGTGCGGGTGGCCATCGTGTCGCGAGTCCTTTGTGATCGACGAATGCCGCAGGTTGAAGCGATTCGCACGGGCAGACATGGCCCATGTGTCACGTGCGACGTTCGGGCTAGCCGCATCGATCGCGCGAATCGGCCGCTTCTTGAGGCTCGATCTTGGGGCGGCATCTTTGGCCGGAGCCGAAGATCGCGTCAACAACGCGCGACGCACCAAAAAAGGGCGCGCGGCGCGCAAACGCACCTTGCGGGTGCTTTTACGATGATCGCCGCCGGCTTGGATCAATATAAATCAACGACTTAAGCCGATTTCGTGAGTGGCACGCGCCTTGCGAACGGACGTTCAACCTTCTCACCATCGGAGCTTCCGAAGATGTCCCTCGAACACGTCGAAAAATTGATCAAGGACCATAAAGTCGAATTCGTCGACCTGCGTTTCGCCGATATGCGCGGCGTCCAACACCACGTCACCTTCCCGGCATCGATCATCGAGGCCAGTCTGTTCGAAGAAGGCAAGATGTTCGACGGTTCGTCGATCAGCGGTTGGAAAGGCATTAACGAGTCCGACATGATCCTGCTGCCGGACGCCGGCACCGCGTTCCTCGACCCGTTCACCGCCGACCCGACGTTGGTGTTGACCTGCGACATTCTCGACCCCGCGACCATGCAGGCGTATTCGCGCGATCCGCGCGGCGTCGCCAAGCGCGCCGAGGCCTATTTGAAGGCCAGCGGCGTCGCCGACCAAGCGTTTTTCGGCCCGGAACCGGAATTCTTCATCTTCGATAGCGTGCGTTTCGCCAACGAGATGGGCCACACCTTCTTCCATATCGATTCGGAAGAAGCGCATTGGAACTCGGGCCGCGAATACGACGGCGGCAATACCGGCTATCGGCCGATGGTGAAGGGCGGCTACTTCCCGGTCGCGCCGTTGGATTCGCTGCACGATCTGCGCGCGGAAATGTGCAAAACCCTGACCGAAGTCGGCATCGAAGTGGAAGTGCATCACCACGAAGTCGCCAACGCCGGCCAGTGCGAAATCGGCACCAAGTTCAACACCCTGGTGCAGAAGGCCGACGAGCTGTTGACGATGAAATACATCATCAAGAACGTCGCGCACCGCAACGGCAAGACCGCGACCTTCATGCCCAAGCCGATCGTCGGCGATAACGGCAGCGGCATGCACGTGCATCAATCGCTGGCCAAGGGCGGCGTGAATCTGTTCTCCGGCGACGGCTACGGCGGTCTGTCGCAGCTCGCGCTGTGGTACATCGGCGGCATCTTCAAACATGCCCGCGCGATCAACGCGTTCGCCAACTCCACCACCAACAGCTACAAGCGTTTGGTGCCGGGCTTCGAAGCGCCGGTGATGTTGGCGTATTCGGCGCGTAACCGTTCGGCGTCGTGCCGCATTCCCTACGTGGCGAATCCGAAGGCGCGTCGCATCGAGATCCGTTTCCCCGACCCGATGAACACCGGCTACCTCACCTTCGCCGCGTTGATGATGGCGGGTCTGGACGGCATCAAGAATCAGATCGATCCGGGCGCGCCGAGCGATAAGGATCTGTACGACCTGCCGCCGGAAGAAGAGAAGAACATCCCCACCGTGTGCCACAGCCTGGATCAGGCCTTGGACGCGCTGGACAAGGATCGCGAATTCCTCAAAGCCGGCGGCGTGTTCTCCGACGATTTCATCGACGGCTATATCGCGCTGAAGATGCAGGAAGTCACGCGGTTCCGCGCGGCGACGCATCCGTTGGAATATCAGATGTACTACACCATCTGATCGCGTCACCCGTAGGCTGGGTCGTATGACCCAGCCTACAGACCTCGGCGCACGGCGAAGATGGAGAACTCCCTCCCTTTCGCCGTTGGCGAAGGGGAGGGCCGGGGAGGGGTCGTTCGGCGTTAAACGATGAACGTTACGGGGGCGAGATGCGGATTCGGATCGACGATTTGCGCGGTAGCGAAATCGCCGCGCTATTGCAGGAACACCTCGACGAGATGTTCCTGCATTCGCCGCCGGAAAGCGTGCATGCCTTGGATTTGGACAAACTGCGCCGCCCTGAGATCACCTTCTGGACGGCGTGGGACGAAGACGAATTGTTGGGCTGCGGCGCGTTGAAAGCCCTGGATGCGACGCACGGCGAGATCAAGTCGATGCGCACCGCGACGCGGCATCAGCGTAAGGGCGTGGCGGCGTCGTTGATGCGGCGGATTCTGTCGACGGCGCGCGAGCGCGGGTATCGGCGGTTGAGTTTGGAAACCGGATCGCCGGATGCGTTTCTGCCGGCGCGTTTGATGTACGAGCGATTCGGTTTCGAGGAGTGCGGGCCGTTCGGCGATTACGTCGAAGATCCGTACAGCGTGTTCATGACGATCGCATTGTCGTCGAGCGACGCGAACGCGCAGGCGTGAGATACCGGTAGAGAGTGCGAGCGGGACGGTCGCGGCGTTCGATGCGAATCGCACGCGGCCCGGAGAGTTGTAAGAGACGAGGCACGGGAAACGCGGACGCAGCTTCCTTCCCCACGTCGGACTGCGCTGCGGTTCCCCAGGGACCGACGATTCCCGCGCATCGCCCGCAAGGCGGTGCGCGGGAATTCGAGGTCGTACGCGAGCGCCGACGCTTCGGCGTCGGCGCTCATCACGGCGAGCCATCGCGGCAAGCCATCGACTACGGGGAGAGCGCATGAAACTGATTACCGCCATCATCCGGCCGTTCAAGCTCGACGAGGTGCGCGAAGCCTTGTCCGAGATCGGCGTGTCCGGCATCACCGTCACCGAAGTCAAAGGCTTCGGGCGACAAAAAGGTCATACCGAGTTGTACCGCGGCGCGGAATACGTCGTGGATTTCCTGCCCAAGATCAAAATCGAAACCGCGGTGGCGAGCGAACAGCTCGACGCGGCGATCGAGGCGATCCAACGCGCGGCCGGCACCGGCAAGATCGGCGACGGCAAGATTTTCGTCGTCGCGCTGGAGCAGGTGATCCGCATCCGCACCGGCGAAGTCGGCGCGGACGCGCTCTAACTCACACTCGGAGACTATCCCATGAAGACTGGATTACTGTCCGGGTCGAGGACCCGCGCACTATTGCTGGCGCTGCTGTGCGGCGCGATGACCTTCGGCGCGACGTTGACGGTCGCCGCGCAAACGGCGCCGGCGACCGAAGCGGCTGCACCTGCGGCCGAGACGGCTGACAACGCCGATAAAGCCGAAATGACCACGACAGCGGTAGCCGCTACGGACGCGCCCGCGGCCGCAGGCGACGAATCCGCTCCCGCAGAGCCCGCCGCCGCGCCGCCGCAAACCGCCGATAAAGGCGATACCGCGTGGATTTTGATCTGCTCCGCGCTGGTGATCTTCATGACCTTGCCTGGCCTCGCGCTGTTCTACGGCGGCTTGGTGCGCAGCAAGAACGTGCTGTCGGTCTTGATGCAATGCTTGGTCGTGTTTTCGTTGGTCGCGGTGCTGTGGGCGGTGTACGGCTACAGTCTCGCGTTCACCGAGAACAATGCGTTCTTCGGCGGTGGCGCGCGGTTGTTCGGCGACGGGCTCAACGGCACGATGGCCGCGACCTTCACCAAAGGCGTCTATATTCCTGAGCTTGCGTTCTTCGTCTTCCAAGGCGCGTTCGCGTGCATCACCTGCGCCTTGATCGTCGGCGCGTTCGCCGAACGCGTGAAATTCGCCGGTCTGTTGGTGTTCACCGCGATCTGGTTCACCTTCGCCTACGCGCCGATGGCACATATGGTGTGGTTCTTCCCCGGTCCCGATGCCTTCGTCGATGCCGGTGCGGTGGAGGGCGTGCTGGCGAAGTCCGGGTATCTATGGGCGAAGGGCGCGCTGGATTTCGCGGGCGGCACCGTCGTGCATATCAACGCCGCGATCGCCGGTTTGGTCGGTGCGTACGTGATCGGCCCGCGCCTGGGCTATCGTCGCGAAGCCATCCGTCCGCACAACCTTACGCAAACCATGGTCGGCGCATCGATCCTGTGGTTCGGTTGGTTCGGCTTCAACGCGGGTTCCGCGCTGGAGGCCAACGGCGTCGCCGCCCTTGCCTTCGTCAACACCTTCCTGGCGACCGCCGCTGCGGTGCTGGTGTGGAGCGCGGTGGAATGGATCGCGCGCGGTAAGCCGTCGATGTTGGGCGGCGCTTCCGGCGCGGTGGCGGGTTTGGTCGCGATCACGCCCGCCGCGGGCCTGGTCGGTCTGATGGGCGCGTTGGCCATCGGCGCGATCGCCGGCGTGGTTTGCTTCTGGGGCGTCACCGGTCTGAAGAAACTGCTGCGCGCCGACGATTCGCTCGATGTGTTCGGCGTTCACGGCGTGGGCGGCATCACCGGTGCGCTGCTCACCGGCGTGTTCGCGGCGCCGTCGCTGGGCGGCGCGGGCATCTGGGACTACGTGACCGAAACGGCGCTGGCCGAGTACAGCATCGCCTCGCAGGTGTGGATCCAGTTGCAGGGCGTGCTGACGACGGTGATCGTGTCGGGCGTCGTCTCGTTGATCGCATTCGTCATCGTGAAATACACGATCGGTCTGCGCGTGAACGAAGAAGCCGAACGCGAAGGCCTCGATATCGCCTCGCACGGCGAAGCGGCGTACGAGCATTGAGTCTGCAGTACCGACCGCTGCGGGGCGTTCATGCCCCGCAGCGGTCATCACAATGACGCAGGCAGGCCAATGAAGCGCGGTGTGTGCTGACCGCGCATGCGTTTCAAAGATTGCGATCGGACATCATGCCGCCGCCCACGCGGTCGTAGCAGGCGGTGTCGTGCCTGGACAGCGCTGGGCCGAAGCCGCCGCGGTACTGTCGTTACCTTTCGGGCATTTCGATATGAGGCGTCACGACTGAATCCATCTCGAAAATGGCAGTGCATGTAGTCGGCGCATCGTCGATCGCATGCGAGCGCTTCGCATCGGCATGCTTTGCGCAGTCGTGCGGTGCATGGACGAGGTCTCACGAATGGCAAGGCTAAAAACGACGGTGCCGGGAGTCGTCCCGGCACCGCTCATCTGATGCTCGATGCAGCGCGTCTGCGCGATGTCGTCCCAACTCGAGATTCGAAGCGCGATGCGTGTCGATTCGAGATATTGCCCGCTGTCGGGCGATGATGCGCTGACGTCGAGCGTCGAATCATTACATCTGGATGCAGCCGTAGCCGTAGTAATCGCAGATATACTGCTCGGTGGCGATCCATTGATTGTCGTAGCACTCGAACTGGATGACGCTGTAAGGCTGGTCGTAACGGTAGGGCCCATTTTGAACGAGATAGATTTCGCCCGCATTCTGCGCAGTGCATGCGTGCGGCGGGAAACCGATCGCATATGCATTACCGCTCATGCCCATGCCGAGCCCAATCGCTAAAAGTGTCGTTCCGAGAATTGCCATCTTATTCATGCGTGATGTTCCTAAGTGGTGTTGTGCGGGCATCTCCTTCGCATCCCGCGCGTTGTGCGACGAGCGCTGAAGCAGTCGTGAGTCGCCGCAATGACGGCTCAATTCACTTAGCGCAATCCGCATCGGAACAGGATCATCTCCGGCCTCGATGTCGAGCGCTGGGCCAAGAGCCTGTCTGCGCTGGGCTTGCGGTTGACGTAATGCCCGGCGGCGCGCGTCGAGGCGCCGCCGGGGTTCGACCGATCTCGATCTGCATACGATCAGGGCATGGATTGCGCCGACAGCGTCGTATTCAAGAATTCGATGATGCTGTCGGTCGGGTAAGCCGTCGCAATGGTGTTGTGGTTGAGCAGACCCATCGAGAAGCTGTTGGCGAATTCGTTCGTCAGGTTTGTTGTGTACAGCGGCGTGCCGTTCGAATCGAGCAATTGCACGCGGGTATTCACCGTCGGTGCTGGGTTTTTTCTCTCGCCGAAAAGTGGGTCGGCGTACGGCACTACCTTCTGCGTCCAGCGCAGCGCGATGTAATGGCTGCTGACGCCGTTACTGTTCGTCGTCAACGTCGCCACCACGCGATCGGTCGGTGTGTTTTCACCTGTCGATGTCGATACTCGCGACTCGATCAGCATGACGGTAGCGTTGTTATTGCTGCGACTTTTGCGCAGGCGATAGACCGTTGAAAAACCGGCATCGCTCGATAATGGATTCGAACGCTTGAAATCCAGTTGCACCACGTCCAGCCAATCGTCTTTCGCGGGCGTGACGCTGCTCATGTCGAAGCTGAGCGTGTACGCCACTTCTTGGCTCGGGCTGGCGACTGTCGGCCATTCGGGCAGAACGCCGATGCCGTAGCTGGCAGTCGATACATACTTAGGCGATAGCTCGATCTCAGCGACGCTCTTATGGGTGCCCAATGGCGTATCGAAGATGACTTTGCAGTTGCCATTGCCGACTACAGTGCCGATTTTGTTCGACTCCTTGCCGATATAACCATGCCCGACGATAAAAGGCGAAGAAGTCATCTGCGCAAGGGGTACGAAGTTGATGGATTGACCGTCGCAGGGCGGAAATTTGCCCGCTAAGGCCGCCGCATGCACGTTCGGAATAGTGGCGATCAACAAGGCGAGGGGAGCGAGTTTCTTCAACATGAGAGTTCCTGGAGTCGGGTGTGGAGTGTTCAAAAGCACGATGCGATGCCGCCGAAAAACCCGCCTCCATGGCCATCAATGCGGTACGCACTGCAGGTAGCGCAGTCGAGCGGTGGACAGGATCATCGGCCGCGCAGCGGATCGACGATGAGCGCAGGAACGACTACGCAGGGTACGAAGGCGCGACAGAACCTTCGTCATCGGCGTACGCGCAGACCAACCGCCGACGCGGGAAGCGTCGGCTGAAGCCTCGTCAAGCGATCTATCTAGCGGAAGTGAGGTGGGGGCGATCGCGCACTATTTTTCGACGGACGCCGCCGATAACCAGACCTCATCCAAATACACGTCGGAGCTCGGACCATTCCCCGAAAAATACGGTGCGTGATAGTCGAGAAGTCCGATCGACAGTGTATCGGCCCACTGTCCTGGCAAAGACGTTGTGTACAGCACCCGATCGTCCGGCCCGATCACGTCGAAGACGGTATCGATGCGAATTCCGTCGGTATTCTTTGGATCGGGTTCGCCCGTGAGCGGCACGCCTGCGGTTTGGGTCCAACGCAAACGCATCGAGGTCATCGGCTTGTCGGCCGTCAGCGGTATCGTGGCGACCACGGTGTCCGTCAGCGGTGGTTTGGTTGCGATGTCGTCGGGCAGATCGCGCGATTCGATCACGTCTATCATGACCTGGCCATTGCCATGGCTGACTTTACGCACGCGGTAGATCGACGATCGCGAACCTTGCGCCGCGTTGCCGCTGGTCACGCTGCGCGCGAATTCCAACTGCACGATGTCGAACCAATCGCCGCCGCTTGCGGGCGCTGCGGTACTGACGTCGAAATCCAAACTGTATTGCAGGCGTAGGCCGCCGATCTCCATTTTCAGCAGGTTCGGAAGGCCGATGACGCCGAAATCGGCGTTGGGCGCATACCGCGGGGTCATCAACAGATCGCCGGACGATGAATTGCTGCCGACCACTGGGCGGCGGTCTTCGCACTTGCCGGTATCGGGCCTGGTCGGGCCGCTGCTTGTGCGCAGCTCCGAGTAATGGGCATTGAACCAGGGCGCGTCGCTCGGCGCGTCGTCGCTCTGCAGCGATGTCAGACGCATGGGCGCTTTGGGGCAAGGCGGGAACACGGCGAGCGCATCCGGCGCCCAGGCGAGGAGCAGTACAAGGAGGGGGAGGAATCGGACCATGAGGGGGGGCTCCTTTTGGATCGACACGGATGTGGATGCAAGTGGGAGCGAAATCGGGCGCAGGATCGGATCACCGTTCGTCGGCTGCTTTCGATACCGGTGTCGATGCCGGCTTCGGCTGAGGAGGCATCAGCGTTTGCACGCTATCCGCCAGCGCATCGGGCATCTTTTTGCCGAGGGTTCGCCAAAGCGCGGTGATCGCGGCGGCCTCGGCGCGGGCGTTCGCGGCGCGGCCTAGCGCAATGTTGGCTTTCGCCAGCTCCAGCCGCAGCTCGCTCAGCGTCTTCGCGTCCGACTCTGCCTCCGGCTTCCCCGGTGGGTCGGAGAGCCGATCGAGGCATTCGCGATAGCGGCCCAGGCCATTCAAGGTTCTCGCCCACGTGCGTTCGAATTTGCTGACGTCTGCATGGCCGCGCGACGACACGCTGCGGCCGATCTCGACCGCTTTCGCCAGATGCGGTTCGGCCAAATCCGGGCGTTCGCGTAAATCGAGGTAGAAGATCGCCATGTTGTATTCGGCTTCAGCGCGGGCACTGGAAATCGGTGGTGTTTTCGCGATCTGAATGTCGTAGCCCTTGCGCATCAACGCATCCTGCTCGCCGGTATTTTCGGTTACGCCGACCGCCCACAGATACGCGCGCGCCGCCGGTAGCGACTCGCTGCCGTACAAACGCTCCGCCGTGCGCTGCCAGCGCGCGATGACGTCGGCCAAGGCGGCACGATCGCTCTCGCGTTCTCTCAGCACATACGCGATCAGGCTCAGTGCGCGAATCTGCAGGTCGGGGTCATGCCGATCCAGCGCGTCGCGATCGATGCTTTCGCTGATCCGGCGCGCATCGTCCTTGCGTTCGGCGCTGATCAGCGCACGAGCGAGATCGATCTGCAACCTGAGTTTCGAGTCTTCGCCGAGTCCCGGCGCATAGCGTCGCCAAGCGTCTTCGAGCGTGCGCGCGGCGAGTTCGAACTGCGAGCGTCGCGCATACAGACGTTGGCGCTGGTACGCCAACTGCACCTGCGCATTCGGTGTATCGGCGAGCCGCTGTAATTGCGTCAGTTCCGTATCCAAACGCGGGCTGTCCGCGCCGATGACGATGTCGTTCGAAACCCGCAGCAGTCGCGCTCGCCACTGCAGCTTGGGGTCGGTCGACGACAGCGTCTCGATCGCCGGCGCATGCGCGCGGTAGATCGCATCGCTTTCCTGCACCAGACCCATGCCGGCATCGCTTTCGGCCAACAACAGCGCTAGCTCCGCCTGCACGTCCTGTTGTCCATCCAAACGATCGAGCCTACGCTTGCCGCGTTCGATCAACTCGCGCGCGAGCAGCCCGCCCTCCGATGCTTTACCCGGATCGGCCTGCTCGAAGGTGTCGCGCATGAAGCCGGCGACCGCGCGCGCGCGATCGCGATCGATCTCGGACCGCTGTTGCGCCGCTTGCGCCGCATCGCGCTGCTCGCGCAGTTCCGCCGCTTGCCAGAGCGTGATGCCCAGCGCGGCCAATACGCTGAATGCGGTGGCGGCCGTCAGCGCGACCGGCACGCGGTTGCGACGAACGAACTTGCCGATGCGGTAGAAGCGATCGTCGTTCGAGATCGAAATCGGATGTCCGGACAGCCATGCGCGCAGGTCCCGCGCGAGCGCACCGACATCGTCGTAACGCTCTTCCGGCGCTTTGCGCAGACAGTGCGCGACGATCGCGTCCAATTCGCCCTGCAGCGCGCGTGCGGGCACCGGCGGCGGTGTCGGCTGTGTCGGCTGTGTTTGCTCGGACTGCGTCCTGATGGCGCTGTTCGTGCGTTCCAGCGCATCGCTCATCTTCGGAGGCACCAACTCCAATATCGCGCGCTGCAGCTCCGCGGGATCGCGGCGCGGATGCGCGAACGGCAGAAACCCGCAAAGCAGTTGATGCAGCAACGCACCGAGCGCATAGACATCGACGCTGACTGTCGCGCGTTCGCCGCGAATCTGCTCCGGCGCAGCGGTCATCGGCGAGAAAAAACGATCATGCGCCGCAGTGCGGTTGTCTTCGCTCGTTTCTTCCAGCGATTTCGCGATACCGAAATCCAGCAGCTTCACCGTCGCGCGGCCGTTGCCGATCGTTTCGATCAGGACGTTGTTGTCCTTGAGATCCCGATGGATCACGAGCTGCTGATGGGCGTACTGCACCGCATCGCAGAGCTGCAAAAACAGCTCGATTCGTTCGCGCAGCGGAACGGCATGGCGCGCGCACCAGGCGCAGAGGCTCTCGCCTGGCACGTATTCCATCGCCAGCCACGGCGTGCCGTCGTCCAACTCGCCGCCGTCGAGAATACTGCAGACATTGGGATGCCGAAGCTGCGCCAGTAGTCGACGCTCCTGCGCGAAACGCTCGCGGCTGCGCGCATCGATCGCGAAGCGCGGCATGAGTTTGATCGCGACCTGCTGTACGAAGCCGCTGCGGCGCTCCGCTAAATACACCACGCCCATGCCGCCGCGGCCGATCTTACGCAACAGCCGAAACGCGCCGATGTCGTCGCCATCGCCGATGCGCTGCGTCGCATCGGGCATATCCTCGCCCGCGACCATCCGCGCGGTGTGCTCGGCGTATTCGGCGTCGATCGCCAATAAACGACGCAGTCGCGCGGCGAGCGCCGGGTCGTCGTGTTCGATCGCCCGTAGCCGCGCGGTTAAGGCGTCGCCGTCCAGCTCGCACAGCGCATCGAATAAGCGCGCTTCGGCGGCGGCATCGCGTGGAATCTTCGTGGTTTGAGGCGCGCTCGCCCTGTCGTCCCTGTCCTGCTCACGCATCCGCGATCTGTCCCACCTCGGGGCCTGCTTCGAAATGATCGATCAGCCAAGCGCGGGCATAGCGGTAGTGCCGGATCACGGTCGCGCGCGACAAATGCATCGCTTCGGCGATCTGTTCGTTGGTCAGTCCGGCGAAGAATTTCAGTTCCACCACCTGCGCGGCGGCCTCATGGCGATCGGCCAGCACGGTGAGCGCCGCGTCCACCGCGATCCAGTCCACCGTATCGTCCAGCGGTCCGGCCACCTCGTGTTCTAGCCGATCCAAACGCTCGAACGGCAAGCCGCCGCCGCGCTTATCGGCACCGCGTCGCCGCAAATAATCGACCACGATATTGCGCACGATCCGTGCCGCAAGCGCGTAAAAATGCTCGCGGTCGTTGAAACGCCCGGGGAATTCGTGCATCAGCGCGATGTACGCATCCTGCGCCAAGTCGGACGCCTGCAGCGTCAAACCGCTGCGGCCTTGCAACTGCCGTGCGGCCAAACGTTCGAGCTTCGGCCACAGCACGGCGGCCAGCGCTTCCAATTCGGCTTTGTCGACCGAGTCGCGACGGTTGATCAGATCGGTGAGATTCATGCCGCTCGTGGGGAGTGTCCTGATATCCGTGTGCGGGCCGAAACGCCCAGGCGCATCGATCGCTAAGATGCATCGAAGTCGCGAAAACGTCGCGGCCTGCCGCTCCGCTTCGCGGTAGCCCGGATTCTAGCGGTACCTCGGCCGGGCCTCGCGACGGTTCTGACGAATGGCGGGTCAGCGCCTGGGGTCGTCCGGCGCGCCGCTCGGCGCGCGGTCGGCGCGTCGGGGTGAAGAGTGCAGCATGCGCGGTTGCAGTTCCCGCAATAAATCATCGGCGCGTTCCACATCGCGCAGCATCCATAGCAAATAGCGAATATCGACGCTGATGTTGCGCGAAACGTCGGCATTGAAGCCGAAATCGCCGGCCACGTTTTCCCACACGCGATCGAAGTTGATGCCGACCAGCGCGCCGCGGGCGTCGATCACCGGACTACCGGAATTGCCGCCGCTGGTGTCGCCGTCGGCCAAGAAATTGACGGTCATCGACGGCTGCGTCGCCGCCGCCGCTCGCACCGCGGCCGGTACGTCGAACGGTTCGCGGCCGGTGTGTTTTTCCAACACGCCGCCGAGGGTGGTGAAGGGCGTGTAGCGCAGCCCGTCGCGCGGCGCATAGCCCTGCACATGCGCGAAACTGATGCGCAAGCTGCCGTTGGCGTCGGGCGCGATCGGTGCGTTCGCATGCGCGGCCACAGCGCGTCGCCAGATCGGACGATGCAGCGCGGCGCGCGCGTTCCAATCGCGCTCGCGTTCGCGCAAGGCGCGGACTTCGCTCGCCCAAGCGACGCCGAACGCCAGCAGCGGATCTTTCCGTGCCGCCAATGCCTGCGCCGACTCGTCGAGCATCGCGTCACGGGCGTCGGCGTCGAATAGCGTACTGTTCGCGTACATCGCAGCGACTTCGCGGTCGATCGCGTCCACGGTTTTGCCGGCGAAGCGCGCATCGACGGCCGCGATGCGTTGAGATTCGGGCAGCGCCAATGCGCGTCGCACCAGCGCGACGAAGACTTGTCGATCCGCTGGCGCGAAAAACTGCGATTGCTCGCGGCGCAAACGCTCGCGAATCTTCGTTCGATCCGCGTCGGCGAAGCCCGATGCGCGCGCGGCGTCGGGTTTGGCGCGTTCTTCGGCGTGGTAAGCCAGCGTCGCGGCGTAGAACAAGGCTTTCGGCAGCGGCGGGATGCCGCCGGCCGGCGATTCCGCGCCCAAGGGAATGAGATTGAGCAGGAAATCGCGCTCCCAGGTGGCTTCGCGCTCGTTCAGCACTTCGCGCAAGCCGTCGCGCGCGGACAGCGCCGCGGCATGGTCGCGATTCGACGCGGCCCAGGACGCCACGGCGTCGTCGCGCGTGCGTTGCGCGGCGACGATCGCGCCGCGATCCAAGCCTGCGATCTGTCCCTGCGCATTCTTGTAACGGTTATGGATGCCTTTGAGATTCGCCGCGAGTGCGATCTTGCCCTGCGCATCCTCCGCACCGGCGCGTTCCAGAATCCCGATCCATTCGCCGAACAGATCCTCGCGACGCACGAAGAAACGCTCGCGGCGCTCGCGCATTTCTTCGGCGATCAGCGATCGGTAGGTGACGCCGGGGTAACCCAACACCATCACGAAATCGCCTTCCTTCAGCGGCTTTTGCGCGATCGGGAAATAGAATTCCGGCGCGTACGCCACGTTCGCATCGCTGCGATCCGCTGGGCGACCGTCGGCGCCGGCATAGGCGCGCGCGATCGCGAAATCGCCGGTGTGCCGCGGCCACGACCAATTATCGATCTCGCCGCCGTATTCGCCGATCGCGCGCGGCGGCGCGTACACCAAACGCACGTCGCGCAATTCGATCGACTCGATCAGCGTGTAGCGCACGCCGTCGTCGAAGGCGGCGATCTTGCATTTGACGTCGGCTTGCGCGCGGCATTGCGCGACGAGCGCGTTCTTCTTCGCGTCGATGGCGGCGAGTCGTGCCTGCGGCGTCGCGTTGGCCGGCACCGCCGCCAAGACCTCCGTGGTGACGTCGGTGAAGCGTTTGGGGATTTCCACGCGCAGCGTGCTGGCCGGTAGCTCCTCGGCGCGACTGCGCGCGAGAAACCCGTTCGCGATCAAATCCCGCTGCGGCGTGCTGTGTTCCTGCACCGCACCGAACAAACAATGGTGATTGGTGACGATCAAGCCCGACGCCGACACGAACGCGCCGGAGCATCCGCCGATGTTCACCGTGCCGGTGAGTAGCCCGGTGCCGCGCTTCGCGTCCCACAGCGCCGAGGGCGGCAGCGTCAGGCCTTGGCGTTTGAGCCAGGCCGGATCCAAATCCAAGACTTGTTCCGGCGTCCATTTGCCGTCGAGGGCGAAAGCGGGTGAGGCGCATGTCGCGCCGACGCCAACGGCGAGCAGCGCGAGTACCAGGCGGGTGCGGAGAGAAGCGTCGATGATGTTCATCGCGGCAGTGTAGTTTCGCCCCGCGCGCGACGCCAATCTTCGGCGACGACCGGGACGGCGCGCCGGTTTCGATCGGGGCTAGCGGGGCGGCGGAGCGAACGTTCCGGGTTCGCCCGATACTTTCGCCATATGACAAAACGCGCTGCGGCGCACAGGCTGATCCACCGCATCGTGCGCTCGCGCCGAATCGCGGCCACGTTTCCGTCGACGAGTCCCGCGCCATGTCCGCGATTGCGCAAGGCCCCACCCGCAAAGCGCTCGCCCGAACCGCGGGTGCGATCTATCTGATCGTCGTGCTCACCGGACTCTTCGGGTTGATGTATGTGCCTTCGCGCTTGTTCGTTCGCGACGACGCGGCGGCGACCGTACGCAATCTCGTCGAACACACCGATCTTTTTCGGCTCGGTATCGTCGCCGGGTTCGTGTGCTACATCGCGTTTTTGTTGTTGCCGCTAGCGTTGCATCGCCTGCTCGGCGCGGTCTCATCGCGCGCCGCCACGCTGATGGTCGCGTTCGCGACGGCGAGCGTGCCGATCTCGCTGTTCAATCTCACCCACAAGCTCGATGTCCTCACCCTGCTCGGCGATGCCGCCTATCTGCGCGCGTTCACCGTCGAGCAGCGCGATGCGATGGTGATGTTGTCGTTGGACGCCTACAACAACGGCATCGCCGTCGCCACGCTGTTCTGGGGGTTATGGCTGCTGCCGTTCGGCTATCTGGTCTACAAATCCGGGTTTCTGCCGCGCATTCTCGGCGCGTTGTTGATGCTCGGATGCTTCGGTTATCTCGTCCAATTGATCGGCGACACCTTGTTCGCGAACTATGGGCAAAGCGCGCCGGCGGGCGTGGTCACGCTGCCGGCGGCGGTCGGGGAAATCGGCATTTGCCTGTGGTTATTGCTCGTCGGCGCCAAGGACGCACCTGCGCGCGAAGCGCAGGATGCGTGAGACGCGCGGCGGGCGTTCCCTCGACGACTTCGCGCAACGCTTCGCGCCGCGATCAAAAAATCAAGGTCTCGCCCGCCGCGAGCGTGAGCCGTTCGCCGATGCGCTTAGCCTTGCCGCTCAACTGATCCTTGCGTTCGCCGCGCAGATCATCGGGCGTGGCGAAGGTCGACGCGTTCGCGGCATCGAAATTGATCAGCACCCACACGTCGCGTCCGTCGTCATACGCGCGCATCAGCCAGACATCGCGATCCTCGACCGGGTAGTAACGCAGTTCTTCCGGTCGTTTCAGCGCCGGATTGGCGTTGCGCACGCGCAGTAAGCGTTTGTAGTGATTGAACAAGGAGTTCGAATCCGTCGCTTGCGCCGCGACCGAGTGGCCTTTGCCGCGCAATGTCGACCAGTAGTTCGCCCACCAGGCGCCTTGCTCGCCGCGATAGCCCTGCGGCGACGGCAGATCGATCCACGTGCGGCCGGTGGCGTTGAAGCCGGCGTTCGCATCGTCGGTCCACGGCATGATCGCGCGGCGGTAGCGGTCTTCGCCGCTCGCCGGTTGCGACGCGCCGATTTCTTCGCCGTAGTACAGGTACGCCGCGCCGGGCGAGGTGAGCAACGCGCTGGCCGCGAGCTTCGCTTTCGCGGTGTCGCCGCCGAGCAGCGACATCGCGCGATTGCGGTCGTGATTGGTGAGGAAAGGCGAGAAATAATCGATCGGCGCCGCTTCGGCGCGTCGCTGCAGATTCCTCCATAGATTCTCGCGTCCGCGATCGGTCGAAGCCGCGCTGGCGGTGCCGAAATCGGCGTTCTGTCGGAGGTTTTCCATCAACAAACCGCCGACGATCTCGCCGAAATCGAAATCGAACGCCGCATCGAGGCCACGACCGCCGTTGCGATAGCGACCGACGATATCCAGCGGCGCCCAAGCTTCGGCCACCAGCAGCGCATCGGGATTGATCGTTTTGACGTGACGCGTGAAGCTCGTCCAGTAATCGATGGTGGCGGACGTATCGGCTTGGCCCGCGAGCGGGCCGTCTTCGATCGCGTAGCGCACCGCATCGAGGCGGAACCCGTCCACGCCTTTCTTCAGCCAGAACGAGGCCACGTCGTTCAACGCTGCGACCACTGCAGGATTGCGCAAATTCACATCGGGCTGCGACCCGCCGAACGCGCCGTAGTAATACGCCTTGCGCGTCGCGTCCCAATGCCACACGGCTTCGGGATTGGGCCGATCGGACCACGCCTGCCCCCAGCCCGCCGGGCGTTGTTCGCGCCATACGAAATAATCTTCGTAACCCGGCTCTTTGCGCGCGGATTTCACGAACCACGGGTGCTGGTCGGAGATGTGGTTCAGCACCAAGTCCAGAATGACCTTGATGTCGCGCTTGTGCGCTTCGGCGACGAAGGCCTCGAAGTCGGCCATCGTGCCGTAGTCGCGTTCGATCGCGTAGAAATCCTGGAAATCGTAACCGTGATACGACGGCGCCTCGAACACCGGCGTCAACCAAATCGCGTCCACGCCCAAGTCGTCGAGATGGTCCAATTTCTCGATCATCCCGCGGAAATCGCCGTTGCCGTCGCCGTCGCTGTCTTTGAACGAACGCGGCCACACTTCGTACACCGTGGCGCCGTGCCACCAGCGCGCGGGGCCGTTGTCGATCTTGATCGAACGATAGTCGTTCGCCGAGCCATCGGCGGCGCCCGGTCCCGGGCCCATCGTGGGTGTCGTCGGCGATCGCGATGTGTCGGCGACCGACGAAGCGCATGCGGTCAGCAGCGCGAGGCTAAGCGTAAGAACAGGAGTGCGGAGATTCACCGGTAGGACTCGCATGCGGCCGAAATCGACGACCGCACCTTGCCACGTCGTTCGGCGGCGCACCAGGGCCGGCTGCGGCATGAATTCGTATGCAGCCGAGCGCGCGCGTTTGCTGCGATGCGGCATTCGCTGCCTGATTTCCTCGACGTAAGGCGCAGCGATTCGCGCTCAATCGCGGTTCGCCGTTTCCGTGTCGCGCCAGACCATATAGACATCGGCGCGCGCGTAATGCGAATCGGGTTTGATCGAGATCTGATGCTCGAATCCCATGCTCTCGTACAAGCGCACGGCCGGCGTGAGTTTGCTGTTGGTTTCGAGGAACAAGGTGCGGCCGTCGCGACGCCGGAATTCGGCGATCGCCGCTTCCAACAATGCGCGGCCGATGCCGAGGCCTTGGCGTTGTTCCTCGACCGCCATTTTGGTGAGTTCGTAGACGCCGTCGGATTCGGGCATCAGCGCGCAGGTGCCGACGATGTCCTCGCCGAGCGTCGCGAACAGGATCGTGCCGCCGCGCTCGAGAATTTCGGTTTCCGGGTTCGACAGCACGCGATGATCGATTTCCTCGACGTAGAAATACTTGCGCAACCAGGCTTCGTTGAGCCGATAAAAATGCTCGCGCAGTGCGGGCGCGAACGGCACGATGCGCAAGGCGCGTCGATCGTTCGCGGCGGCATGCGCGACGATGGCGTCGGCGAGCGTCGGCGCGAGCGCGCGCTCGAACGTCGCCAGCGTGTTCAGCAAGTCGATGCCGTGTTCGCGGCAATGCTGGGCGAACAGATCTTCGATCGCGCGCCACAGCGGTTTCGCCGCGCGCAGCTCGTCTGCCGCGCGGGCGGTCAGCGTCAATCGCCGCCGACGTTTGTCGTTGGGGTCGGCGACGACGTCCACCCATCCTTGTTCGATCAATTTGTCGGCCAATTGGCTGACCGCCGAATGGGTTTGGCCGATGGCGTCGGCGATGTCGCCGATGGTTTGCGGGCCGCGGTCGTGCAGGATCCGCAGCAAGGGCAACCAGCGGCCCTGGATATTCAGACCGGTGAGGCGATAGACCTCGTCCGCGGTGGCGTAAAGCCGATCGCTGACCGCGCGCATGCGGCTGCCGAGGGCGACCAAACCGAGCTGTTCGATGTATTCCATCCGCGACTCGCATCAGTATTTATGTAAGTAGTAACGTAATAGCTTCGATACGATCTGGCAAGACAGGCGCGCTGTGCGTGCCGAGGGCTCGCATACGCCCCGTTTCTGCACTAAATTGGTGCGATGAATTCGGCGCCCACGACTCCTTCGCTCCACATCGACGCATTCGATACCCTCGCCACGCCTGTGGCCTGGACCGATGCCGAGGGCCGCGTGCTCGGGGCGAACGTCGCATTCGGGCGCTGGTTGGAGGTGAGCCCGCGGCGTCTGCCCGGCTTACCGCTGGCGGCGTTGGAGGCCGAGACGCGGCGCTTGGCGTCGTGGTTCGCCGAGCCGGGGGAGGGCGATCCGCTGCGGTTGCGGCGGTTGCGCTTGGCGTTTCCGGGGAACGAGGCGCTGCACTACGCCGATTTGCTGTTGTCGCGGCGCGACGGCGGCGGTTGGTGGGTGGAAGCGCATCCGGTGGACGAATTTCCGGGCGACGACCCGGCGACGGTGTTGCCGTCGGCCTTGTCGGCATCGTTGAAGGGATTGGCGCACGAGCTGCGCAATCCGCTGGCCGGGGTGAAGGGTGCGGCGCAGTTGTTGGCGCGGCGCGCAGGCGATGCCGAATCGCGCGAGTTGACCGGTTTGATCGAATCGGAAGTGGCGCGCTTGACCGATCTGATCGATCGCTTGCTTTCGCCGCAGCCGACGCGGCGTCACGAGCCGCTGAACATCCATGTCGTGCTCGAACGCGTGTTGCGCTTGGCCGAGAGCGATGCGGGTTGGGCGGTGAAGCTGATGCGCGATTACGACCCGTCGTTGCCGGAATTGTCGGGCGATGCGGATCGCCTCACGCAAGCGGTGTGGAATTTGGTGCGCAACGCGATCGAAGCCGGCGCCGCGAAAGTCGGTTTGCGCACGCGCATCGAGTACGGCGTGCGTATCGGCGACGCGGTGCATGCGAACGCGCTGCGTTTGGAGATCGACGACGACGGCCGCGGCGTGCCCGAAGCGCTGGCCGAGCAAGTGTTTCTGCCGCTGGTAAGCGGTCGCGCCGACGGCACCGGGCTCGGCTTGGCGTTGGCCCAGCAAGTGGCGCGCGAGCATCGCGGCGCCTTGACCTATCGTTCGCGGCCCGGGCACACGGTGTTCGCGTTGCAATTGCCGTTCGGCATCGCCGACACCGGAGGCGCGGCATGACCCGCGCAGAGGACACCACGATGCCCACGAACCCAACGCCGAGCCCGCCGACGCCGCCCATCGTTTGGGTGGTGGACGACGATCGCGCGGTGCGGTTCGTATTGGCGACCGCCCTGCGCGAAGCGGGCTACGCCGTCACCGGGTTCGAAGCGGCCGCGCCGGTCCGCGAGGCGCTGGCGCGCGGCGAACGCCCGCAGGTGTTGTTCACCGATGTGCGCATGCCCGGCGAAGACGGCTTGGCCTTGCTCGAAGCGATCAAACGCGATGCGCCGGCATTACCGGTGATCGTGATGAGCGCCTACACCGACATCGCCAGCACCGCGGGCGCGTTTCGCGGCGGCGCGCACGAATTCCTGTCCAAACCGTTCGACTTGGATGCGGCGGTGGGCTTGGCGGCGCGCGCGCTACAGACCGCGCGGAGCGCGCGCGCGGCGGATGCCGATGCGCAGGGCGAAACGCCGACCGCCGCCGTCATCGACGCCGATGTCGGCGAACGCTTGGTCGGCGAAGCGCCGGCCATGCGCGCGTTGTTCCGCGCCATCGGTCGGCTCGCGCAAGCGCCGCTGGGCGTGTTGATCACCGGCGAAACCGGCACCGGCAAGGAATTGGTCGCGCGCGCGCTGCATCGCGAATCCGCGCGCGCGCAGCGGCCGTTCGTGGCGTTGAACACCGCCGCGATTCCCGCGGAATTGCTCGAAAGCGAATTGTTCGGCCACGAGGCCGGCGCGTTCACCGGCGCGAGCAAGCGCCATATAGGTCGGTTCGAGCAAGCGCAAGGCGGCACGTTATTTCTCGACGAAATCGGCGATATGCCGCTGCCGCTGCAAACGCGGCTGCTGCGGGTGTTGGCCGAAAGCGAATTCTTCCGCGTCGGCGGTCGCGAGTTGATTCGCGTGGACGTGCGCGTGATCGCGGCGACGCATCAGGACTTGAACGCGTTGGTGACCGAAGGCCGCTTCCGCGCCGATTTGTTGCATCGCTTGGACGTGGTGCGTCTGCGGCTGCCGCCGTTGCGCGAACGTCGCGAGGACATCGCGCTGTTGGCGGAACGTTTTTTGCGCGCGGCGGCGCAGAAGCTCGGTGCGCCCGCCAAACGTTTCGCATCCGCCGCGATGACGCGGCTGCAAGCGCACGACTGGCCCGGCAACGTGCGCGAATTGGAGAATCTGTGTTGGCGCTTGGCCGCGTTGGCCCCCGGCGAGCGGATTCTTCCGGCCGATTTGGACGCGGTGTTCGCGCCGATGCCGTTGAGTGCGAACGCATCGCGCGACGGTGCCGCTGCGCGCACCGACGATGCGCTGGACTGGGAAACGCCGCTCGCGGCCTGGGCGCGTCGCGCATTGTCCGACGATCGCGACGATCTGCACGCCGAAGCGCGTGGACGCTTGGATCGCGTGTTGTTGGAAGCGGCGCTGGAACGCACCGGCGGCCATCGCACCGAAGCCGCGGCGCGCTTGGGGCTGGGTCGTAACACCGTCACCCGCAAACTCGGCTCGGGCCGTAAGCCCAGAGGCGAGCGTTGAGCGTTCGGTGGCGATGAAGTCGAAGCGATGGATGAATGCGCGATACGCGTCGTTTCTCATGCACAGCCGACGCGTTAAGCTGCATGTCCCCCGCAATCGAGCCTTCCGCATGCAGACGCCCATCGCGATGAACTTGATGTCGATCCGGCGCTGGTCGCATGCGCTCGTCGCGCTCGCGTTCGCTGTCGGCCTTGCCGGCTGCGCCACGCCTCCGCCCAAACTACCGCCGCCGCCGGCCAAGACCTTGCCGTTCCAATTCGCGCGAGTGAATGTGGTGCCGGTGTCGGGCACGTTGGTCAGTGGGTCGCTGCGCCTCATCGCGCAGGCCGATGGCGTGTATTTGACCGGCGAGATCGGCGGTTTGGGTCGCGGACGCACGCATGCCATGCACATTCACGAACGCGGCGATTGCAGCGCGGCCGACGGCAGCAGCGCAGGCGGACATTTCAATCCGGCGGGCGTCGCGCACGGCCGCGCCGGCAGCGGCGCGCATCATGCCGGCGACATGGACAATGTGGTGGCGAACGACGCGGGTGTCGCGCGCGTGGACATGCAGGTGCGCGGCGTGACGCTGGGCGGCGGCGGCCCGACGGACATCATCCGTCGCGCCATCGTGGTCCATGCCAGCCCGGACGATTACAGCAGCCAGCCGGCGGGCAATGCCGGCGCGCGCATCGGCTGCGGCGTCATCGACCCGGAGTTTTGAGCCGAACCGAGCGGCGTCGCGAGACGCCGCCGTCGAACATGCGATTCGAACGCTGCGTCGTCAGCGGCCGCTGGAACGAACCGCATCGAGCACGCCGGCATTCAGCACGCCGCGATCGCGGCCGAGCGCGAGCAGCGACGCTTCCAATTGCATGGCGGACACCGATCGCGTCATCGTTTGCGCAGCGCTTATCGATTCGTCGCGCAAGCCGTCGCTCTTGAGCACGAAACGCGTGAGTGTGCCCGTCGAGTCGGGATACTCGATCAGAATGCCGTTGTAGCCGAGCACCGGCGCTTCCGGTTGCCCGGCGACGCGCGTGCCGGTGCGGCCGGCCTCGCCGATCTTGCGCGTGACCATGTCGAAATCTTTCCCGCGCGGCAGCGTTACGGTCGGATTCGGGCGCCCCGAGAAGAGCAGATAGGTGATCTTCATGTGCGGCAGCGACTTTGCGGTTTCGTTGCCGCTTGCGGCGGGCGGAGCGGCTGCGGCTTGCATGGAGAGGACGAGCGATGCGGCGATCAAGGCGGCGCTCAATGCCGATCCGGTGAAAATTCGATTGTTCATAGTGCGATCTCTTGAGTTGTCTGCGGGTTCAGTTGATGTTCTCGTGACCTTGTCCCTCGACCGAGTCGGACCAGGCCAAGAAGAAGCCGCAGAAATCGGTGTAGATGCCGCGATTGGCGGTGCGCGGATCGAAGATGAGATTGTTGGCGTTATCGCGATTGGTCGCCTGCGCACCGCCCGGTTTGTGCGTCCAGTAGCCGTTCGCATCGAGGCGGTACCAGTGGTAGTCCACGCCCGGGGCGACCACCAACGCGACGGGGTTGCGCAATTCCGTCCACGTCAGCGGATAGTTGGCGACTGGGATCAGGCCGTCGGCGACGGCAGCGGCTCTGACGGCTGTGCAACTCAACCCGGTCCATTGCGCGCCTGCGGCGCGCCCCGGCTGCGCGAAGGTATTGGTGGCTTTGTTGGCGACGTAGTTGTAGCAGTTATTGCTGTATTGCGTGGTCCCGCCGGTGTTCCAGAAGGTGGGGCTGTACGTCGGATTGCCCGGAAACGACATCGATGCGATTTGCCAGCTCGCCAACGCCTGGTTGTAGGCATAGACCTGATCGATACGGTCGTAGAAACGATAGCTCGGCGTGTCGCGATGGCCGCCGATGTAGAACGGTCGATCGGTGTTGTTGACATTGCCCGTTCTCGGCGTCGCCGTGCCGGTCGGTTTGCCATCGATGTAGAACGTGATGAGGCCCGGCGAGACACTGCGATTGACCGTGACCGCGACGTGGTGCCAGCGATTCGCCGCCAACGCCACGGGCGTCGCGACGTTCGAGGTGTAGCTCGCGGAGCCGGAGGCGTCGGCGAGATGCAGAAACAGCCGATCGCCGTTGTACACCGTGAATGCATAGCCGTAACCGCCCGCGCCGGCGCTGCTGCGATTATCGATGATCGTCTTGTAGGTATCGCTGTTCGGACTGGCCATGCGGACCCAAGCGGCCAAGGTGAAACTACCGGTGCCGAAATTCAGATTCGACGTACTGGGCGCTTGGATATAACTGCCGTTGATCAAGTTGGCGGAGGTGCCTGTCCACCCGTAGGACTGGACTGCGCTGCCGACGACCGTGCCGTTACTGCCGTAACCGCTGGTGTCGAAGGCGGTGGTGACGACGGGCGACATCAGCCATTCGCCGACGAGGCCGTTGGTGAAGCGCGTGGGAAGCGCTTGGCTCGCCGCCGCGGGCAGCAGCGTGACGATCGCGATCGCCGCCGCTTTTGCGATTCTCGCTCGTGCGACTTTCTTCATGCCTCTCTCCTTGCGAAGTATCAACGGATGCTGTGCGAACAGCGCGTCGACGACAGGGCTTCCGTGCGGCATTGCGACGATCGCATCGTGCCATGAGGTCGGTTCAATCCTATCCCATGGCGCTGCGGTGTTGTCAATGCGACTTTCGCGAAGCGGTTGCCCGCATCCGCGGCATGCGATGCGACCCGCGAACAACGAAGGCCGCGAACTCAGATCAAACGTTCGCGCGGGTCTTGTTTTCCGCCGCAATCGATCGATTCCACGGCGATGCCGTGCGCTTCCAGCACGACGCGATACTGCCGTTGTCGCGCCTGAAAATAGGTGTAACGACGGCGGGCATCGTCGTCGACGGCTTCGCCCGCCCGCTCGCGTTCGCGTTCGATCGCGTCGAACTTGCGCCAAGCGTCGAAATCGAATTTCGCCATCGATATGCGGCCGTCGGCGTAACGCAGCAGCGGTTCCGGCGATGCGTCGAGCCACAGCTCGCGTTGCGGCGCGAGTAGGGCGGTTTCGATCAGCGGCCACAAGCGTTTGAGGCCGACATGGTCGTATTGCATCGCGATCATCGCGGCCAAATCGTGCGCGGTGAGATAGCGGGCGTGTTCGATCCGCGCGGCGAATTCTTCTTGCGCCTGCAGCGCGGTCGCTGCGCTGGCCATGCCACGTTCCAGCAAGGTGTCTTCGAATCGGGCGGCGACCGCCTGCACGGCGTCGGCGTCGCCGATCAGCGCGAACGGCAATACCCGCAGCGGCCCGCCGTGCAACTCCAACTCCGCGCGCATCGGTTGCGGCACGGTGCCGTTGGCGTTCGCGCCGAAGACGATGATGCGCGGTTCGTCGGCGCGCGGCGCGCGGTCGCGCAATTCCTGCAGACGACGATGCAGCGGCCAGCCCGGGCGCAGCAGTTCGGCCGGGTCGAAATGCGCCGCGCCGAGCACGAGATCCAGACCGCTGGCTTCGGGCGCCAAGGTCGCGAGATCGACGGCGATGGATTGGGCCAGCGCGGCGGCCGGCGCTTGCCCCAACGCGGCTTGGCGCGGGGCGGTGCCCGGGGCGAGTTCCAGCGCCAATGCGCCGAGAACCGATGACGACGGTCGGGCGGCGGCGTTCGCGGAATCGTTCATCGCTCGCGGCTCACGAAGCGGACGAGCGTATCGGGCGCGGTGCGGCGTGGTGCGAGCATTCGGCGGGCGTCGTCGGGAGCGTCGTGGACGGAACGGGGATTATAGGTGGATGCGCCGGTTCGGGTGCCGCGATCTGCGCTGTGCTCGGGATGACATCGTTGGCGGATGGCTTGCTTCTGACGCAATTCGAAGCGACGAGATTCAAGCGACGAGATTCAAGCGGCGAGATTCAAGCGGCGAGATTCAAGCGGCGAGATTCAAGCGGCGAGATTCAAGCGGGACCGACTCAAGCCGACGCGACCACGCTTTCCCGCGTATCGCACAGCGTCGCGGTTTCGATCGGTAAGCCGTGCGCCTGCAGCAGATCGCGCCAACGTTGCGTGCGCTCGTGGCCATCGTCGTGCAGACGCACGCGCCCATCGGCGTAGCGCAGCGAGGCCGGCGGTCGTTCGCGCTCGTGTTCTTGCTTCGGCGCTTCATGCCATCGGTGTTCGCGCTTAGGCGCTTCGTACCATTCGTGTTCTTGCTTCGGCGCTTCATGCCATTCATGTTCGCGCTTCGGCGCTTCGTACCATCCGTGTTCTTGCTTCGGCGCTTCGTGCCATTCGTGTTCGCGCTTCGGCGCGAACAGCACCCGCTCGATCAGCGACCAGGCGCCGCCGAGGCCGTCGCTGTAATAGCGACCGGCCAGTTCGGTCGAGAGGCTGCGCATCGAGAGATAACCGACCGCGTCGAACGCCGGTAGCGTCGGCAATTCGAATGCGGGCGCTCGCGCTCGCGGCGTGTACGGCAGCATTCGGTTGCGATCGAGATGCCGCAACGTGTCGGTCGCGGGTTCGATGGCGCCTTCCAGCATGAACGGCAGCGTCAGCAGCGCGTGTGCGCCTGCGCAGCCTTGCGGTTCGGGCAAACCGCCGTCGCCGACCAGCGCGAGCCGATGCGCGCGCGCGTCGAGCCGCGTATCCACGAGGTCGCTCGATAACGCGCGCAGGCGTCGGTGCAAAGGCCAGCCGATGCGCAGCAATTCGCAGGCGTCGTAATACGCGGCGCCGAGGGTCAACCGCAGCGCGCGCCCATCGGGGCAATCCGCGACCAGGTTGCGGTGGACCGCTTCGGCCAGCGTGTCCGCTTCGGTGGCGTCTAAGCGGCGTTTGCGCTGCGGATCCGCCACGCGCGGGTCGAACGCCAAGGCGCCGTAAACGACGCCGGTTCCGTTTCGTTCCTTCATTGTCGTTGGCCTGCCTTCCATGCGGCGTTACACTTCGGGGCAGAGTAGCCGAAATTCGTCGTCCGTTGGCCCGCATCCGCGCGGCCGCATTCCCGTTCCGAGGTGCCCGATGCTGCATGGTCGTCCCGTCGCCGTTCTCGGCGGTGTCCGCATTCCTTTCTGCCGCCAGAACACCGCGTACAACGACGTGGGCAATCTCGGCATGTCGGTGCGCACCCTGGGCGCCCTGGTCGAGTCCTTCGGTCTGCAGGGCCAAGCCCTCGGCGAAGTGGCGATGGGCGCGGTGCTCAAGCACAGCAGCGACTGGAACCTCGGCCGCGAAGCCGCCTTGTCGTCCGGCCTGTCGCCGCTGACCCCCGGCATCACCATGCAGCGCGCCTGCGGCGCCTCGCTGGACACCATCCTAACCGTGGCGAACAAAGTTGCGACCGGGCAGATCGAGGCCGGCATCGGCGGCGGTTCGGACACCACCTCGGACGTGCCGATCGTCTACGGCCAAGCGCTGCGTCGTCGTTTGCTCTCCGTCGCCGCGGCGAAAACCACGATGGAGCGCATCGGCCGGTTCACGAACGGTTTTTCGCTGCGCGAACTCAAGCCCGAGTTTCCCGGCGTCGGCGAGCCGCGCACCGGCAAGTCGATGGGCGAGCACTGCGAAGATATGGCCAAAGAGTGGCAAATTCCGCGCGATGCGCAGGACGCCTGGGCGCTGTCGTCGCACCAAAAGCTCGCCGCCGCCTACGAACGCGGCTTCTTCGACGGCCTAGTGGTGAATTTCCGCGGCGTGTCGCGCGACAACATCCTGCGCGCCGACACCACGCTGGAAAAACTCTCGTCGCTGAAACCCGTGTTCGACCGCAGCTCCGGCCGCGGCACCTTGACCGCCGGCAATTCCACGCCGCTGACCGACGGCGCCGCCGCCTGCTTGATCGCGTCCGAAGACTGGGCCGCCCAGCGCGGGCACGAGGTGTTGTGCCGCATTCGCGACGTGCATGTCTCCGCCGTGGATTTCGTGCATGGCGAAGGCCTGCTGATGGCGCCGACCGTGGCCGTCGCCGAGATGCTCAAGCGCAACGGTCTGACGCTGCAGGATTTCGATGTCTACGAAATCCACGAAGCCTTCGCCGCCCAGGTGCTGTGTACGCTGCGGGCCTGGGAGAGCGCCGACTACTGCAAGACTCGCCTCAGCCTGGACGCGCCGCTGGGTGCGATCGATCCCGCCAAGATCAATCCGGTCGGCTCGTCGCTGGCGGCAGGCCATCCCTTCGCCGCTACCGGCGCGCGTATCGTCGCCACCGCCGCCAAGCAATTGAAGGAACGTGGCGGCGGTCGCTCCCTGATTTCGATCTGCACCGCCGGCGGCATGGGCGTGGTGGCGATTCTGGAACGCTGACGCCGAGCCGATCCCCATGTCGGGAGCGCCGACGCCGTGCGCATCTCCGGCCGGCGATCTTCTGCTTTCCACAACGCAGGCTTAACCCCGATACTCATCGCGAGGCGTTTGTGAGGGCTCCAATCGCCCAACATCATTCAACCCGGGGAGTGTCATGCGTTCGAATCGTGCCTTGATCGTTGTCGGTGTCGCCGCGCTGCTCGCGGTGGCCGGCTGTAAGCAACAAGAGGCCGCCGAAGCCTCGGACTCCTCCGGCGGCACGTTCACCAGCGCCGAATCGGGCATGGCGGCTCCAGCCGCGCCGGCCGCCGCGTCGCCGATGGAAAACGTCGCCGAACAAAAAGCGATGGCGAAGCGCGAGATGGCCGCCGATGCAGCGATCGCCACCGATGCGGTCGTCGCAGGCGGCGCAGAACCCGAGCAGGCGCCGCAAATCGAAACCGATACCCGCGCGACCGCATCGCAGGTCAGCTCGACTTCCGTCACCTACAAAGACGCCAAGCGCAAATTCATCCGCAACGCGCAGGCGCAGTTCCGAGTGAAGGACGTGTACCGCTCGGCGCTCGCGATCGAAGACGTGGCCGCTGCGCAGGGCGGGTTCGTCGTCAATAACAATATCTACGCGCAGAATCTGAATGTGCAGCGTCGCCCGGCCGGCGACGGCATGCTCGTCGAACTCACCGAGTACACCGTTCGCGGCGACATCAGCGTGCGCGTGCCCAGCGACAACACCCAAGCGTTCCTGCGCGCCATCGCCAATCAGATGGACTTCCTCGACCAGCGCAGCTTCAGCGCCGCCGATGCGCAGTTCGACATTCTGCGTCAGCAACTGGCGTTCGAGCGCGAACAACAGGCGCAGCGCGATCTGGGGCAAGCCTCGCGGCAGAACGGTCACATGCTCGACAAAGTCGATGTGATCTCCGCGCGCAGCGGCGCGCTCGAACAACGCGACGAAGCGTTGATCCAGCAGAAGCAATACGAAGACAAAGTCGAGTTCAGCACCATCTCGCTGTCGCTGTATCAGTTGTCGAAGATCCGCAAAACCGAATTGCCGGATGTGGACGCGATCTTCCGCGACAACAGCCCGGGCTTCTTCTCGCGCCTCGGCGAATCGCTGCGCGTGGGCTGGTACGGCATCCTCGACGTGTTCGTCGCGCTGATGCGCGCATGGCCGGTGTGGTTGGCGCTGATCGCGGGCATCGTGGCGTTCCGCCGCTGGCGCGCACGTCGCCGTCCGCCGCCGGTGCCTGCCGCGCGACCGCAGGCGCCTGCGCAAGCCGCCGCGCCGTCCAACGAGGTCTGACGCGCGTTATTCGCAAGACACGTTCGAGCGCACACGCACGGGCCGGTCCAGACGACCGGCCCGTTTCGTTGTAGGCGTCGCCGTCGCGCGAACGCTGCATGGATTTTGCGATTGCGATCACGATCTTCTGCGTGTCGAGCGGCCGGAGCCCGTCAACGCGATTCGTGCGCGACCGCCGCGCTGCGGAGCCGGCTCGGCCGGTCGTTGCGCCGATGCCGCACCGAAATGTCCAGCGCTGTCGTCGGAATCGTCCGAGATCGCGCGGGCAGACGGTTTTTCGACGCTGCTAGACTGCATCGACACGCTCTCGGACGCGAACGGATGGAGTTGACGACGCGATACCCGCCATCGCAATGGTTGGCCGTAGGTCCGTGGCGCATCGATCTGGTGCGCGGTACGGTGTCGGCGCAGGACGGAACCGCTGCGTTGTCGCCGCGCGCCGAAGCGTTGCTGTTGCTGCTGGCGCGTTACGCGAACGTGCTGGTGACCCGCGAGCAGATTCTCGAAACCGTCTGGGCGGGCCGGGTCGTCGAAGACGCGGCCATCACCCATTGCGTTTGGCAAATCCGAAAATCGCTCGGCGACGGCGGTAAGGACGTCGTGCAAACGCGAGCGAAACGCGGTTACGTGCTGAAAGTCGCCGATAGCGATTGGTTGCGCGATCCGATCGAAACATCCGCCGCGCCGCTCACCGCCGATGATCGTCCTGCCGCCGCGGACGCGACGTTCGCGCTCGCCGCCGACCTCGAACCCGCATCGCAGGCGCACCGATCCGTCGATGCGGAAGCCACCGCTGGCGAGGGCGCGACCGCGCACGCGTCCGAAGCGCCTGCGTCCGCTGTCGTCGCGCCGCGCGCGTCATCGCGTTCGCGGACGTGGCGGCGCCTCGCGCTCGGTATCAGCGCCGCAGCGATCGCGGGCCTGTGCGCGTTCGCCGCATGGCGCCAAGCGCGCGTCGCACCGACGTTCGTGTTGCGCCCGGACATCGAGGCCAGCATTGCGGTTTCGGCGCCGCCCTCGCACGAATGGGTGCGCGCCGAAACGCTGCGCGATGCGGTGGAATACCTGTATTCCCGCGATGTCGCGGCCGTCGTGTTCCAAACGCCGCAGACCCGCAACCCGTTCGCCGGCCCGCATCTGCAGGTTCGGGTGACGGGCGCGACCGATGCGCGGATCGAAGCCGAACTCAGCATCGCCCAGGGCGAAGCGATCCTGCGCGAACGGTTCGTCGGCCCGCCGCATCGATTGGCGCCCGCGATGCGCGCCTTGATGGTGCGCGCGCTGGGGCCTGCGGGCCGCGCATCGACGCCCGAGAACGACGCGGTCGTCGCGGGGCGTTTGGCGGAACAGCGTTTCGATTTGCAGCAGGCCCTCGGCGAGTATCGACGCGCCGTGGCGCGCGATCCGCGGTCGGTGGATGCGAGGCTCGGCATGGCGCGCATCTTCTTCGTGCAGGGCCGTATCGACGAAGCGCATCGAGCGCTCGACGCCTCCGCGAAACAAGCGTCGTCGATGCCGTCGCGGCGCTGCCGCATCGACGCGCAGCGCGCGAGCATGAGCTCCGAACCGGCGTCCGCGCCGGTCTGCGAGCGCGCGCAAGCGATCGTCAATCTCCAACGCCTGGAATTACGCGACGCCTTGCGCCATCTCGAGCGTCTGAGCCGCGTCCCGATGGGCGCGGAGCAATGGTTGGAACAGGAAAACGCGACGATCCTGGCCTTGTTGCGTTTGCAGGAGTGGTCGCGGGCGGAATACGAAATCGCGCGGGCCGAGGGCGTCGCGCGCGCTGCCGGTTGGGAACGCGCGCGGATCGAGCTGGCCGCCAATCGCGGCACGCTGTACATCCATCGCGGGCGGCTGCAAGACGCGATGCGGACCAGACGCGAGGTGGCGCGCGCGATGGACGCCATCGGCAATACCGCGGCGGCGATCGAGAACCGCATTTTGGCGATTCGCCCGATGCAGATCGTGCCTGGTGCGGAGGTGGCGAAGTATCGCGAAGAATTGCGTGCGATCGCCGATCGAGCGCGCGAGATCGGCAGCGTCAAAGGCGAGATCGACGCCTTGTTGTCGTTGGCGCGTTTGGATCGCGATGCGCCTGAGACGTGGCGTTCGCATCTGGCGCGCGTGCGCAGTTTGATCGCCGACGCCGGTTTGGAGCGACGACACACGCTCGATTCGTATTTCGTGATGAACGAGACGATTGTTCAGCAGCACTATCGCGATGCGTTGGCTGGCGTGGCCCGCTTGGAAGCCTCGGGCAATCGTCATCCGCGCGCTCGGGTCTGGAGTCTGACCTTGCGTATGAGAGCGCTGTTCGCGCTGGATTCGTTGGACGATGCGGTCGCGGCGGTCGATGCGATGGAAAAAGAAGGCCTCGACGTGCCCGGCTCGGTGGATTTTTGCCATCTGAGCTGGTTGTTCGTCGAGAGCGGTCGCTCCGATCGCGCGCGCGCCTATCTCGAGCGTTGTCGCGCGCAGCACTACGACCGCGTCGCCCAGGCGATACGCGCGGATTTCGGGCTCATCGCCGAAGCGCGCTTGCATCAGCGTTACGGCGAACCCGAGCGGGCATGGCCGGTCTTGCGCCCGAGAATCGATGCGCTGCTCGCGCTGGCGGAGCCGTCGCGGGAGGAGGCCGAGTCGTTGGCCCTGCTCGCCCGTCATGCGAGCGCCTTGCCCGGGGCCGACCCGGTCCGCCTGGAGCGTGCCTTGTCTTTGGCGTCGGCGATGGCCGGGCGCGATGGCGCCGGGTCGCGACTGCGGACCGGGGCGCATCTGCTGCGTTGGCGCTTGTGCGCCCGTTCGGTCGGCCGCGGCTGCGGCCCTGTACTGCCGCCGTGGGCGGCAGAAGACCACCTCGAAGCGCGCTTGGCCCGGGAAGCCTCCGCGCGTTGAAACGACGCTTCGCCTGCGCCGCCGCCCGCCCGAAGCCGGCGCAAGCAAGGCGTTCACGCGCCCGAACCGACCCGACCCGCCGGTCGTAACATCGAACTGTCGGGCGATATTCAGCGACATTTAATTCATAACCCATTGATCGGGCTCGATTAATTTTTTTAAGAGATTTTCCAAACGCCGCCGAGAGGACGGCGGGCGAGGAAGGGTGCGACACAGCCCACCGCCGAAACGCGAACGACTCCCGTACCGGCGCCGCCGATCCACATCGGTATTCCCTTCGTCGACCAGGAGCTTCGTCATGTCCAGGCAGGTCAACCATTTGGGCGTTCCGCCCATGGACCTCACCATCACCGACGCCGGTAACGGCAAACTCAAAGTGGAATTGCAGGTGCCGCGCTCCAGCGGCTCGCTGGACAACATTCCCTTCCTCGAAGTCACCCGCAACGAGCAGGCGGCGCTGCTCAACGGCGCGCGCCAGGACATCCTGGCCAAGCTCAGCCAATCGGGGTTCACCATCGGCGACGTGAGGTACGAAGCCGGCGGGCAGCAGACCCAGCACAGCGGCGGCACGGTAGGCGCCAACGTGCCCAAGTTGGGCAAAGTCTCGTTCGAAATCAGCTCCGACAGCAAGATCCACGGCGGCGTCAGCACGACCCTCCACAACAATCCCGATCTGGCCGGCGCGATTCGTCAAGCCGAAGGCAATTTCGACACGCGACGCCAGGACATCTACGAATCCCGCGCCCGCGAGTGGTACCGCAACGGCGGCGCCACGCTGGAAAGCAACGGCGAGCGTTACACCGTGACGCCCGATGCCGCGAAGAATTACATCAACCAACGCCACCCGCTCAATCCGTTCGAGCGCGTCGGTCTCGATAGCGAAACGACGATCGCGCGCGCCTCGGTGCCGGCCTCGCTCGGCAACGAGCAGACGAACCGTCAGTTCGAGCAAGCGTTGAAAGGGACCAACGGCGACCGCGATGCGGCGGCGGTCGCGGTGGCGACGATCCGCGAAACGCCCGGCTACAAACCCGATCAAGACATCAGCGTCGCCCAAGGCAAGAACGGTCTGATCGTGACTCAAGGCCAAGGCGATGCCGCACTGAACGTGCCGGTGCCGCAAGCGAAGCAGGGCGATTTCGAACGCGTTTCGCAGCAGTTGGCTCCCGCCGCCCCGCAAACCGAAACCGCGCTCGCGTTGGAGTCGTTACAGCGCGCGCGCAATGTGTGAAGCCACGGAGTCGCCGCATTCGCGGCGTCGTCGAAGCGCGTCGTCGATCGATGACGCCGCGCTTCGAGCCACTGGCGTCATGGCCGACACGACCGTCGGTCGATCCCCCAATCGAAACATCAGGAGAATTTTATGAGCGACGAAGACAACGATTTGATCGCAGCGGCGAAACCCGGCGCCGGTCGCAAGCCATTGCCGCCGGATGTGATCAGAATGCCGAACGCGAATTTGACCGAATCCCTCGACGGCGGAACGGTCAAGTTCACTTACACACCGTTGCCCGTCGGCGGGAACCCGAAGGACGCCGTTTTGCGCGAGCTGACCAACCAGCGCAGCGAGGAAATCCTCAACACCATCCGCAGCGATTTGATCAGAGAAAAAGGGTCTCACCTCAATGTGTCCGACGTCACCGCCAATGCCGGCGGCACCGTACATGGCGTGAACATGTCCCTCAGCGGCAAATTCGCATGGAATCAGGTCGATCGTGAAACGATCGACAACGTGCAAACCCGCTACGACTACGAACGCACCAAAGTCTACGTGCAATGGGCCTTGGACATGCGCGAGGTCAATCCGGGCAAGGGCGCGACGTATACGCCCCCGGGCGGGCAGCCGATCCATTACAGCGAAGACAATTTGAACTATTTGATTCGCGAGGGCGGCCGTTACCTGAAAAGTTTCCAGGCGCTGGAGGCGAACGATCCCAATCGCATCAATTTGTCGGAAAAAGACCTGAATCGAGCGATTCCTTTGCAGCGCAGATCGGAAGCCGACAGCCCCGCGTCGAGCATCGCCGATGCCTCGACCCTCGTTCCGGGCAACGACCGTCTGAATCGTCAGTTCGAGCAAGCCTTGAAGGGCACGAACGGCGATCGCGATGCGGCGGCGGTCGCGGTGAACGCCATTCGAGAAGCCGGCGGCAAACCGGATCAAGACATCGCCGTGAACCAAGGCAAAAACGGATTGATCGTCTCGCAAGGCCAGGGCGATGCCGCGTTGAACGTGCCGGTGCCGCAGGCGAAAGCCGGCGATTTCGAGCGCATCTCGACCCAGATGGCGCAGACGCCGCAACCCACGCAAGTCGCTCAGCAGCAAGACCAGCCGGAACGCGCGCGAACGGTGTGATCGCGTCGCCCGTTGCATCGGACGGCGCGCGGATCTTGGACCGCGCGCCGGTCCGCCGGGGGTCGTATCGAGCACGAACGCGTTCGCATTCGCCATTCAACGCACATCGACCTCATGCATGAGGTCGTCAAGAGGAGTTTGGAATCATGGGAGATTGGTCCATCGAAGCACGCTCGCTGAGCATCGTCGGCGGAGCCGCTTCGCATAATTTTTGGGTGTTGCGCGACGACAAGGGCAAAGCCGTGGCCGAATTGCACGGTCTGGCCACCGACCGCGACACCGGCAAGACGGTGCCGATCGGCACCGACGCGAATCAACACTCTCTGCGGGTGAAGCATTTCATCCACGACGAACAGTACGCCCGCAATTTCGGCTCGAAATCCACGGGTGCGACGTACATCCAGGAAGGGCAGCATAGCGACACTGTGATCTCCGGCTCGCGCGAAGAAATCCTGGGTCGATGGAAAGTCGGCGCGAGCACCGCCGCCAAATTGATCAATCAGCAGGATTTGGATTACCCGCCGGGCGGCTTCAAGCTGGATGGCAGCACCAAGAACAGCAATTCCGTCTACCGGACCGTGGGCGCGATGATGGTCGGCGGCAGCAATGTCCCCGTGTTCCAGGGGCCGCTGCAGCCGGGCGTGAATAACTATGTGCTCGATACCAACACGGTTCGCCTGCTTCAGTACGACAAAGAACAGTTCCGGCAAGGGCAACACCCCGGAGGCAGCGTGCAGGTGGCGATGGTCGATTCGAGCGCGCTCGCCCCCGGCAACGACCGTTTCAATCGTCAGTTCGAGCAAGCGCTGAAAGGCACCAGCGGGGATCGCGATGCGGCGGCGGTCGCGGTCAACGCCATTCGAGAGGCCGGCGGAAAACCGGATCAAGACATCGCCGTGAGCCAAGGCAAGAACGGGCTGATCGTCTCGCAAGGCCAAGGCGATGTCGCGTTGAACGTGCCGGTGCCGCAGGCGAAGCCCGGCGATTTCGAACGTATCTCGGCGCAGATGGCGCAGCAGCCGTCGACGACGCAGCAGGTCGCGATGCAGCCGGAGGCCCAAGAGCGTAAGGCGCCGACGGTTTGAAGCCAATGTCACGCGTCGCCCCGGCGAACGCCGGGGTCCAGTGCTCAAAAACATCGGCGAAGGCTCGATGCCGACATTCGCCGGAGCGACGACACGGTACGAATCGCCGTCTTTCGCGATGCGGGCATAGGTTCTAAGATGCGCGCTTTGCCGGCATGCCGAGGGGCGCATGACATCGACGAACGACGACCCGTACCGATTGCCGGCGTCTTTCGCCGAATCGTTGACGATGCCTGCGGGCGGAGACGACGCGTTCGTGTGGCGAGACGGCAAAGACATCGTCGTGATTCGCGATAAGCCGTTGCCGTCGCGCTGCGTGAAATGCAATGCGCCGGTCGCCGGAACGATCAAGACGCGCAAATTCTATTGGCATACGCCGTGGCTGTATCTGTTGATCTTCGTCGGCTTGTTGTTCTACGTGATCGCCGCGTTGATCGCGCGAAAAAGAACCGAGCATGCGGTCGCGCTGTGCTCGGCGCATGCGAGGCGGCGTCAGGCCTTCATCGCCGGCGGCTTCGCGATGTTCGCGACCGGCTTGTTCGTCGCGTTTTCCGGCACCGAATGGGTGGCGTTCGGAATCCTGGCGATGGTGGTCGCGATCGTGGTCGGTCTGATCGGCGGTCGGATCATGGTGGCGACGAACATCGACGATCGCTATGCGCGGTTCCGCGGCGCGTCGAAAGCGTTCTTGGCGTCGTTGCCGCCGCTGCCGGCGCATCGACGGCGCTGAGGCGCGGTCTTCGGACCCACGTCGGCTCAGTAAGCCCGCCTTTCGGCGGGCTTATCGTTTGCGTTCGCGCGCGAGACGGTCGCGTTCGCCTTCGCTCAGCGTCCAACCGATCGCGTCGGCCGTCGTCTCGCTCAAACCGCGTTCGAAGGCGCTCGCGATCGCCTCGACGCTCGTGCCGTCGGCGGGCACGTTCGCGACGATCGTGCGGTTCGCTACGACGCGATTGTCGGTGTTATGCACCAAACGCGCGCCGAGCTCGATCCGCGCCATCGGCACCGCGCCGCCTGCGTAGTCCGACTCGAAGCGGCGCAGATCGAGCAGCAATTCGTACTGCGCGTTCACGCCTTCGCCGCGACGCGCGACCCCGGGGAGACGGCCGCTGTCGGCGAACGCGCGCAGCAGCGCATCGTGGACCAGATCGGGCGCCGCTTGCGTCCACGCTGCGCCCTTGTAGACCTGCAGCTCGCCCGGCTGCGGGCGCACCAGGATGCGTTCGGAATCGAGCGTGGCGTCCGCATACGGCCGCGGGATCAGCAATTGCCATTCCACGCGCGGCCACGACGCATCGGTATCGACGCGCGGCTGCGGCGCGTACAGCGCGATCGGCTGTTTTTCGGGCAACAGACTGCAGCCGGCGAGCGTCGCGCTCAGCGCGCCTACCAGCAGCGTCAGCGCGAGAGCGCGCGTGCGGGACGTGCGCGTGCGGAGCGTGCACTGATGGAGCGTACTCATTTCGGCTCGAATTCCTTCGGTGTTTCGCGGCCCAACACGTAGCCGGCGGGATTGGCGTCCAGGCGCGAGGAGATCTTGCGCAGATCGCGCACCAGCGTGCGCAAGTCTTCCAGCGTCGGCCCGAGTTGGCCCAGGCCGTCCTGCGCGAAAGCGTTGATCGGCGCGCGGTTTTCGCTCAGCAGCTTGTCGGCGTTGCCGGCGGCCGAATCCAAACGATTCAAGGTGCTGTCGAGTTTCGCGATCAAGCCCGGCAGCTTCGCCACCAGCTCGCGATCGACATCGGCGATCGCGGTGTTGGTGGTGTCGAGCGTGGTCGAGAGTTTTTCGCTGGCGATGCGCGCGTTGACGACGAGCGCACTCAGGTCTTCGCGCTGCGCGGCCAACGCGCCGGTCGCGCTTTCGATGTTGTCCAGCGTGCCTTGGATGTTCTTGATGTTCTCGTCGCTCAGCACGCGGTCGAGACGCGCGACCAAGCGGTTCGCGGTTTCGGCGATGTTCTGCAGCGCCGAGGCTTCGGTGCGGATCACCGGAATATCGTCTTCGTCCTCGCCGACCAGGGCCTGCGTGTTCGGACTGCCGCCGGTGAGTTGGATGAAGGCGGTGCCGGTCAGACCGGTGAAGGACAGTTTGGCGTGCGTATCGATTTTCACCGGCGTTTCCGCGCGCAGTTTCACCCGCGCGATCACCCGGCGCGGATCGTTCGGCGCCAAGCGCAGATCGGCCACCGTGCCCACGCCGATGCCGTTGTATTGCACGCTGCCGCCTTCGCTCAGGCCGGTGACGGACTCGTCGAAAATCACGTCGTAATAGCGCCAATCCTTGTCGGACGAATACTTCGCCGCCCACAGCGCGAACGCCAGCAGAAAGGCCGAGGCCGCCAGCGTGAACGCGCCGATCAGCACGTAATTGGCTTTGGTTTCCACGTCAGCGGGCCTCCGTGGTCGGTCGCCGCGCGTCGCGTTTACGCTTCATCGAGCACGACCTTGAAATAACGATAGAGATTCTCGTCTTGGCTGCCGCGCATGCGCTTGCGCACTTTTTCGACCGGGAACACCCAAATGCCGTCGCGAACGATGCCCGGTGATCCCGTCTCTTCGTGCAGCGCCCACTCGCCGCCCTTGAGGCGGCGGTAGGTTTCGCCGATGTAGCCGCCCAGCAGGTTGCACAGATGATCGATTTCCTCGTCGGTAGGGCCGGGCCGCAGCCATTTCGACAACCGGTTGCGCGGAATGTATTGCTGGATGCGATCGGCGATCGCATCGACCGAGGCGATGCTGCGACCCGAATAGTCCAGCCGGAAGTTGTGGCTGCCGTGCGCGTAACGCATCGCGTCTTCGGCGTAGCGCTGCATCTTGACGTCGAGCGCTTCGGGCGCTTCGCTTTGCGCGCCTTCCTGTGCCGCGTCCTGCGGCTTACCCGGCGCGTCGTCGCTCGACGCGTCGTCTCTGGTGTCGTGTTGCGCGTCGTCGTCTGGGGTCATCGCCGTTCCTGCCCGTCGTCTCGTGCGTTGCGTGCCGCGCGTCCGCGCGGACCGTTGAAATACGCCTGCACCCAAGGGTGATCCAAGCGTTCGATTTGCGCCAGCGGCGCGACCGCGACGACGCGGCGGTCGGCCAGCACCGCCACACGGTCGCAGATCGCGTACAGGGTATCCAGATCGTGGGTGATCAGAAACACCGTCAGTCCCAATGCCTGCTGCAGGCTGCGGATCAGCGTGTCGAACGCAGCGGCGCCGATCGGGTCCAGCCCGGCGGTGGGTTCGTCCAGAAACAGCAGCGGCGGGTCCATCGCCAACGCCCGCGCCAGTCCGGCGCGTTTGCGCATGCCGCCGGAGAGCTGCGCCGGCAGTTTGTCGATCGCGTCCGCCGGCAGCCCGGCCAATTTCACTTTCAGCAGCGCCAATTCGTACATCAGGCTGTCGGGCAGGCCGGGGTGATGCTCTTTCAGCGGCACCTGCACGTTTTCGCCGACGGTGAGCGAGGAAAACAGCGCCCCGTCCTGAAACAACACCCCGATGTTGCGCTCGATCGCCAGCCGGTCTTCGTTCGCGTCCGAACGCGCATTGACGCCTAGCACTTCGATCTCACCCGCGTTCGGCGTGCGCAGGCCGATGATGGAGCGCATCAACACGGATTTGCCGCTGCCCGAGCCGCCGACCACGCCGATGATTTCGCCGCGACGCACATCGAGGTCGAGGTTTTCGTGAACGACTTGCGCGCCGAAGGCGTTACGCAGGCCGCGGACGCGGATGATGGGGGTGTCGGTGGGGTGTGCGCTCATCGGTCGATATTCCGATGGCGAATGCGCGAGGAAGTGTGGTTTGGTGTCGTTTCGAATGTTTTTTTCGAGAATGGCAACAGCTTTCGCGCTGGCGCGCGACCTACTTTTCTTTGCTGGCGCACTGCGCGCGCAGGAGCGCGCGCGAACGCCGCAGGCGGCCCGAAGGGCGAGCGCCAGGATGGCGCGAGTCTAAGAAAAGTAGGCAAAAGAAAGCGCCTTCCCCGACGCAGCACTCTCGATGCCGAATCGCTATCGGGATTTTTCGATTCGCCGTCCATGGCGAATCGAAAAACGACGGACATCCTGTCCGCCGCCCTTTGGGTCTGGAAAGTATTTAGTGGTTCGCCGTTGCGGAAAGTCGAAGTCATTAAACAGATGAAACGAACATCGTCTCGCCACGAGACCAGGCGATACGGGCCCGCAAAAAATCGTTTCGAGCAGACGGAATCGTTGGCCGCGCCTTCGATAGCGCGTATCGGGACGCGTCGGCGCCGAGCGCGTCCGCCGGCTTTGCGCACGATCGATTCCCGATTCCCCATTCCCGATTCCCGTTCCATCACCACCCCATATGCATAAACCAAATCGCGGCGATCGCGTCGAACACGATCACCAACGAAATGGCTTGAACGACGCTGGAGGTGGTGCGTTCGCCCACCGATTGCGCGGTGCCGGTGACCTGCATGCCTTCGAGGCAGCCGATCAACGCGATCACCAGGGCGAAGACCGGCGCTTTCGCTATGCCGACGAGGAAATGCCGCAGTTCCATCGTTTCCTGCATGCGGTTGTAGTAGGCCTGGGAGGGAATATCCAGACTGGTCGCGCCGACGAACATGCCGCCGAGCAGGCCGGCCAGCATCGCGATGAAGGTCAGCAGCGGCAGCATCGTCACCAGGGCCAACACGCGCGGGATCACCAGCAGATCGATCGGGTCCAGACCGAGCGTGCGGATCGCGTCCACTTCCTCGCGATTCACCATCGAGCCGATTTGCGCGGTGAACGCGCTGGCGGTGCGGCCGGCCAGGATCACCGAGGTCAGCAGCACCGCGAATTCGCGCAAGAACGCGATGCTGACCAATTCGACGACGTAAATCGACGCGCCGAAATCGGCGAGGATGTTCGAGCCGAGGAACGCGATCACCGCGCCGATCAAGAACGACAGCAGCGCGACCAGCGGCACCGCGTCCAAACCCACTTGCTCCATGTGATAGACGATGGAGATCGGGCGCAGCCGGCGCGGTTCGCGGAACAGACGCAACAGTTTGACCAAGGTTTCGCCGAGGAAGCTGACCAGCGCGACGATCTCGCGGCTGTTGTCGTGCATCGCGTGGCCGAGGCGTTCCAACGCGGCCAGCACACCGTATTCGCGCTTGGATTTCGGGCGCTCGTCGCGCACGTCGTCGATGGCTTGCACCAGGGCGGCGTGATCGCCGTGGAATTCCAAGGCGTCGTCGGCGAGACCGCGTCGGGTCGCGTAACGCAGCAATTGCAGTACGCCCAGCGAATCCAAACGCCGCACGTCGCGCGCGTCGATGCGGCGTACGCCGTCGCCGGCTTCGCGCAGAGCGACGGCGATGGCGTCGGCGTGTTCGAGCGTCCAGTCGCCGGAGAGCCGCAGGTGCGTCGCGTCCTGCGGGTCGGCGTCGGTGCGCGGCGCGCTGTGGACGGGAGGCGTCATCGTGCGGCTTCGGTACGTGCGGTACGCATCGCGTTCACCCGCGCAGCCGCGGTACGCCGTGGGCGTCGCGCTCTTCGATCGCGGCTTCGTCGAGGATGCGTTGCCGCAGATCGCGGCCGGGCAGGGCGTCCGCGGGTTCGCCGCGTTGCACGCGCAGTGCATTGGCGTAGCACAGACGTGCGACGGCGTCGTCGCCGTACTGCACGACGCCATGGCCGAGTTCTTCCCAGGCGCGGCTGGCCCACACGCGGTCGTCGCCGCTCTGCGCGATGGCGCGATGCAGATAACGTTCCGCCACCGGCCATTGCCCCTGCGCGCGCGCGATGCGCGCCGAGCCCAGCAAGGCGCCCGGGCTGGCCGGATGTTGTTGCAGCCACGCGTCGAGATTGGCGCGGCGACGTTCGATCGAGGTCGCGTCCAATCGCGTCAGCGACAAACCGCCGTAGAACGCGGCCAGAGTTTGATCCCACTGTGCGCCGAGCGCGCGTTCGATGCTCGAAGCCGCCGCCTCGTCCCAACGCAGATCGGCGGCGCGTTCGGCGTAGGCGAGCACGACGTTGGCGTCGTCGCGCAACGCGGGCGGCAGCGCATCCCAGTGGTCGGCGAGCGCGTGCGCATCGGCGGCGCGGCGCAGCGCGGCTTCTGCCCAGTGCCGTTCGCGTTCGGCCAATGCCGTCGCGGGCAGGGCCTGTTGCTGCCGCAACGCGCCGAGCATGCCATAGGCCTCGTCGCCGCGACCGTCGGCGGCCAATGCGTCGGCGCGCAACAACAGCGCGCGCGGCGGCAGCGGCCCGGACACGGCGTCCAGCGCGGTCACGGCATCGGCGTAGCGCTCTTCGCGCTGCGCACTGCGCGCCAAGGCGATCGCGCGTGCGGCCGGATGGCGTTCGCTCAGCGCGTCCAAATGCGAAGCGGCGGCGCTGTCGTCGCCGCGGGCTTGCGCCGCGCGGGCGGCGGCGGTGCGAGCGGGCGCTTCGAAACGGCGATCTTGCGCCGCCAGTGCGAGCAATTTCTCGGCGCGCGCGTAATGGCCGTGATGCAGGGCATCCAAACCGTCGCCCAAGCGCAGCCGCGCCGTGCGTTCGCGACGTTGGCGCCACAGCCGGAACGGCAGCAGCAACAATTTCCACAGCAACCAAGCCAGAAATCCAGCGATCGAGAACAACAGCAGCGCCGCCGCCAGCGTGGTTTCGTAGCGCGTACCGCGATAGCGCACCAGCACGAAACCGGGGTCCTGCACCAACAATTGCGCGATCAACGCGCCGGCCAGGGCCAGCACGATCCAGAACAGCAGATGGCGAAAAACGTTCATGACGATCGTCGCGGCCGCGCGCTCATCGTTCCGCGCGCTGACTGCGCAATTGCGCCAGCGTGCTGCCCTGCGTCGGCAGCGATAGACGCAGCGGCATATCGCGTAGGCGGGTCAGCGCCGCTTGCCGCTCGCGACGCTTGGGGGTGTCCGGCCACAGCCGCACGATCCAACCGTCGGCACGTTTCAATGCGGCGCGATAGGCGGGCTCGTCGCGGCGTTCGATCGCGGCCCGCGCCAAGGTCAGTTCCATCTGCAGCGCGAGAAATCCGGCGCTGCGTTCTTCGCCACTGACGGCGAGCGTCGGGTCGGCGGGCGCGACAGTGACGAGTTTGGAGAACATTCGCTCCCACCACGGCGCATCGGCCGCGACCGGCGTCGCGCGCAGCGATTCGTCGTTCGGTTCCGGCAGCGCCGTCGCGAGCGCATCGAGCGCGATCGAGGCCGTGCGCGCGGGGTCGGCTTTCACCGCCTCCAAATCCGCGCGTTCTTGCGCCAAGGTTTGCCGCAGGTTGAGCAATCCCGGCGCGTCCACGCCATCCAACACGCCCGCGGCCAGCGCGTAGGCGCGCCGCGCGCCGTCCAAATCGGCCGACAGCGCCAAACGTTGTTCCGCTGCGGTCAGCAGCAGTTCGGCTTCGTCCAAGCGCAGCGCTTGCGCGCCTTGTCGATTGGCGTCGGCGAGTTTCGCGACTTGGTCTTCGAGAATGCTGGAGCGCTGGCCGATGCCGAGCAATTCGTCGCGCAACACCCGATTGGTCGCGTCGGCCTGTTGCAACCGTTGCGAGTGGCTGCGCGCGTCGCGGCGCAGGCTTTCGAGCCGGGTTTCCAGCGCGCGCAGGCGTTCGGCGCTGTCGGCGGCAGCCGCTTGCGCGCGCGCATCGCGACGTTGGCCGTCGTACCACAGCCCGCCGGCCAGCGCGAACACCGCCAGCGTCAACAGCCACCACACCGCGCCGCCGCGTCGTCGCGGTGCGTTCGCGCCGTGCGCCGTCGCGGCGACAGACGACGCGCTCGGCGTCGCTGCGAGCGTCGGGGGCGTGGCGGGAGCGGGAATGTCGTCGGTCATGCCGGTGGGGGAGCGGGCGACGGCGCCCATGTTAGCCGGAACGCTCGCCGTCGCCGCAACGGAATGCGCGGGCCGTGCGCGCGAGCGATCAATCGCCGGTCGCGATCGATGCCGTCAGCAATTGTCGCGGCCTCGGCCCGTCGGCCAACCGCACGTCCTGGCAGCCCAGCGCGCGCGCGATCTGCGCCAAACGCGCGCTCGCCGCCGCGATGCGCGCAGTGCGTAAATGCTCCGCGATGTCGGCGGGCGCCACCGCGAACGCGTGCTGCAGCGCTTCGCCGCTGCTCAGCGGGACGTACCACGGACCGCTGACAGCGCGCAGCCGGGCCCAGGTCGCGGCGTTCGGAATCAGCGGCTCGCGCGCGTAAACATCGGCGCGCAGCACGGTCGCGCCGCGCTCGCGCAGCGTCGGCGCGATGCGATCTCGCCCGCCGGGCGCGGTGAGCATGCCGATGCGCCGCCCGGCCGCAGCGACCAAGCCCGGCAGGGCTAACAGGCCTTCGCTGTCGGGGCGAGCGGGAATCTCGACTTGCGCCACGCCGGCCTGCCGCAAGGCCGCCGCGGTGCCGCCGCCGATGGCGTACCAGCGTTGGCCGCGTCGCGGGCGAAGTGCGCGCAGGTGCGCGGAGGCACGTGCCGCGGCGGGGCTGGTGACGATCACCGCTTCCGCAGCCAAAGCCTCCTCCAGCGCGGCGCGGGTCGCGGCGTCGTCGCGCGGCGCGATGCGCCAGGGCGACCACGCGACCGTGCGCAGGCCCAAGGCCGCCGCCGCGCGCCGCAATCCGGCGTGGTCGCCGGTCGGGCGCATCGAGACGACGGTGTAGGATTCGCGGCGCGCGGGCATCGGCGCAGCTTGCGGATTCGTCGTCGTGCCCGCAAGGCGGCGAGCCGCTGCTGCGACGCGCCTTCGTCGCATCGCTGTTCGCGACCGCCCGTCCTCCTTCCCCTGCCGCTTCCGAATTCGTCTTTCGCGTATGACTACCGACGCCTCATCCTCCGCCCTCGCAACAACCGCCCTCGCCGCCGACCGCCCATCCGAGGCCGCCGACGGCGCGGCCTCGTTACGACGGCTCGAAGCGGAGCTGCTGGCGATGCCGCCGGTGGCCGCGCTGGAACTGCGCGTGGACGGTTACGACGGCGCATCCTTGCGTTTGAGCGCGCCGCTCGCCGCCAACGTCAACGACAAAGGTTGCGCCTTCGGCGGCAGCCTGGTGTCGCTGATGACCTTGGCCGGCTGGGGGTTGGTGACGGCGAAATTGCTGGATGCCGGCATCGAGGCCGATGTCTACGTCGCCGACAGCGAGGTCCGTTATCGCGCACCGCTGTACGCCGATCTGCACGCCGTCGCCGCGCTGGCCGAAGGCGAGGGCTGGCCCGCGTTCGTCGCCATGCTGCGCGAACGCGGCAAGGCCCGGCTGGAGGTGCTGACGCGCATCGACACCCCCGACGGCATCGCGGCTTGCGAGAGCCGTTCACGCTATGTCGCCAAGCGGCGGGTCGCGACGGAGTAGGATGCGCCGGTCGCTCCGACGCGCCCGCCGAGTCCTCCCATGCCCGCACTGCTGCGCTCGCTCTGCCTTTGCTTCCTGGGCTTCGCGCTTCTGGCCGCATCGCCCGGCGCGATCGCGCAGAAGGTCAAGCTCAAGCAGCCGAAAATGCTGCTGCAACTGCAAGAGGACTATTCCAAAGCGATCCGTTGGAACGATTTCGAGGGCGCCTGGACGCTGTTGGACCCGACGTATCGCGAGGCCAATCCGGTGACCGACGCCGAGTTCTCGCGCTACGAGCAAATCCAAGTCACCGCGTTCGAGGATTTGGATTCGCGCGTCCTGCCCGACGGCAGCGTCGAGCGCGCGGTGCGGATCGAGTTGGTCAATCGCCACACGCAGAGCCAGCGGACCATGCGCTTCACCGAGGTTTGGCGCTACGACCCGAAGACCAAACGCTGGTGGCTCGCCAGCGGTTTGCCGAATTTCTGGGAAGGGCGTTGACAGCCTCGGGCCGGCCCGAGGGTCGCGCTCATCGCCTCGGTTTTGCGTCGCCCGCGCGGACAGGCGACAATCCGCGCCCCTGATCGCGCCTGGCTTCTGAAGTGGATTACGAAACCCTGTCGGCTTTCATCAGCCGCCATCCCCTGCTGGGCATGGGCCTGGTCGGCCTCACCGTCGCCATCTTCATCAACGAACTGTCGCCGCTGTTCCGCGGCTACAAGGCGCTGCGCCCCGGCGAGCTGACCTCGTTGATCAACCGCGACGGCGCCTTGGTCGTCGATATCCGCGCCTTCGCCGATTTCGACAAAGGCCATATTCCCGGGTCCAAGAACGTGCTGCCCAGCCAGTTCGACCCGGACAGCAAGTTGCTGGCCGGCGCGAAGGATTCGCCGGTGGTGGTGGTCTGCTACCGCGGCATGACCGCCAGCGGCGCCGCCAAGCGACTCAAGCGCGCCGGTTTCACCCAGGTGAGCATTCTCGATGGCGGCATCGAGGCCTGGCAAAGCGCCGATCTGCCGCTGGTCAAAGGCCGCGGCTGAGGCGTCGAGGTCGAGACGGCCGTCTCGACCCTGCGTAGCCGTCGCGCGGCCCCATCGCCGAAGCGTGGGGACCGGTCTTGCCGACGCGAGCCGTGCGGCGGGGATCGATTTTTTGCCTGGGCGGCTTGTAAACCCGCCCGTCTGCGCCCAGATCGCTTTCGCGACGGGCTCGACCGACTGTATCGGCCGCCCTCCGCGCGGCCTCGACGGCCATGCGATAATCGGCTTCTTTGCGCGGCTCGCCGCGTCCGCCGTCTACCCTCATTCCGACTTTCCAGGAGTTCCACCATGTCCGAACCCGTCGCCAACGGCGCCGCCGCCGAAGCCACCGGCCCCACTTTCTCGGTCGAGAAGATCTACGTCAAAGACGTGTCTTTCGAGGCTCCCGGCGCGCCGCAGGTGTTCAGCGAACAGGGCCAGCCCAGCCTGGAAATGAACCTCAACCAGCGCGTGCAGCGCGTGGCCGACGCGCTGTTCGAAGTCGAACTCGGCGTCACCCTGACCTGCAAGCTGGTCGATAAGACCGTGTATCTGGTGGAAGTGCGTCAAGCCGGCCTGTTCGGCCTCAACGGCTTCGACGATCAGACCCTCGACGCTATGCTCGGCGTGCATTGCCCGACCATCCTGTACCCGTACGCCCGCCAGACTGTCAGCGACATGATCACCGCCGGCGGCTTCCCGCCGTTCCTGCTGCAGCCGATCAACTTCGAAGGCCTGTACGCCGAAAGCCTGCGTCAACGTCAGGCCCAAGGCCAGGCCGGCACGTTCGGCGACGTCGCCGGTAACGCCTAAGCCCGTCGCTGGCTGCGGTCGTTCCGATGCCGCACTCCGCCACGCCGCGCGACCCCGCCGCGCGACCGTCCTCACCGGCGGTCGCCGTGCTCGGCGCGGGCTCCTGGGGCACCGCGCTGGCCGCGCTGATCGCGCGGCACGGCTATCCCACGGTGCTGTGGGGCCGCGATGCCGCCACCGTCGCCGGCATCGACCAGCGCCACGAAAATGCCCGCTACCTGCCGGGCATCGCCTTACCCGAGACCCTGCGCGCCACCACCGATCTCGCCGCCGCTCTGCGCGGTTGCGATCTCGTGCTGGTGGTCGTGCCGTCGCACGCCTTCGCCGAAACCTTGCGCGACCTCGCGCCGCTGCGCCCGGCGCATGCGGGCGTCGCCTGGGCGACCAAGGGTTTCGAACCCGGCTCCGGCCGGTTTTTGCATGAAGTCGCGGCCGACATCCTGCCGGACAATGTGCCGCTGGCCGTCGTCACCGGCCCCTCGTTCGCCAAGGAAGTCGCCGCCGGATTACCGACGGCCTTGACCGTGCATTCCGACACCGCCGCCTTCGCGCAACAGGTCGCCGAAGTGCTGCACGGCCCCGCGTTCCGTGCGTACACCGGCGACGACATGCTGGGCGCCGAACTCGGCGGCGCGATGAAGAACGTGTTGGCGGTCGCCACCGGCGTCGCCGACGGCATGAATTTGGGCCTCAACGCCCGCGCCGGGCTGATCACGCGCGGCCTCAACGAAATGCTGCGCTTGAACGTCGCCATCGGCGGCAAAGCCGAAACCTTGATGGGCCTCGCCGGTCTCGGCGATCTGGTGCTGACCTGCACCGGCGATTTGTCGCGCAACCGTCGCTTGGGCCTCGCCCTCGGTCGCGGTCAATCGATCGACCAAGCGGTGCGCGAAATCGGCCAAGTGGTCGAATCCATCCAAACCGCGGACGAAGTGATGCGCCAAGCGCAGCGTCACGACGTGGAACTCCCGATCTCCAGCACCGTGCGCGATGTGCTCAACGGCGAGATCACGCCCGCCGATGGTTTGAAGCGATTGATGTCGCGCGAACAAAAACCGGAATACCCGCAAGGTCTGTTCCGCGACTGAGCGCATCGTCCGCATCGTGCGCGATGCGTCGTTCGTGTTCATCCGATTTTCTTCGATTAGCGAATCTCGCTGCGACGCTTCCGACCCGCGATGCATCTTCGAAAGAAGGATGCGTTGGTAGGGCGTGCGCCCGACTCGCGTTTTCCGGACACCACCATCGTCGTCACCCGCTAGCTCGTCGTACGCGCACGATCGTCCATGACCGTCGCGTTCGCCGAAGCTCGATGCGGGCGGGCATGGTCGTCCTCGAAAAACGTCGAATCGGTCGTTGTTCGTTCGTGCGGGTCGCGAAAGCGAGCCGTCGCGATGCTGCGCCTCAACGTCTCCTGCCACCTTACGATGCGTCGCGCGCTCTCGTGCGTCGGCCATCGGATGTCTTGAAGTCACCGACACCGGAGAAAACAATTATGGCGTTGAAAACTCATCGATTGCAGGACGCGATTCGCTCGGCGTTGGCGGTCAGCGCGATCGCCGCGATCGGCACCGGCCATGCGTTCGCGCAAACGAGCGAACCCACCGACGATGTCGAGGAACTCGAACGGATCGAGATCACCGGCACGCGCATTCGTCAGGTCGATGTGGAAACCGCCGCGCCGGTGCTGACGATCACCCGCGCCGAGATCGAGAAGCAGGGCTTTCAGTCGGTCTCCGACATCCTGCAAAACATCTCGGCGATGGGCGCGCCGCCGCTGACGCGCGCGCAACCGCTGTCCGCAGGCGAAGTCGCCGGCGGCACCTTCATCAGCCTGCGTAATCTGGGTGCGCAACGCACGCTGGTGCTGCTCAACGGCCGTCGCCTCGGCGTGTCCACGTCCGGGCTGGCCGACGTCTCCAACATCCCGGCGATCGCGGTCGAACGCATCGAAGTGCTGAAAGACGGTGCGTCGTCGATCTACGGTTCCGACGCGATCGGTGGCGTGATCAACATCATCACCCGCACCAATTACGAAGGCGCGGTCGGTTCGGTGTACCACGGTCAATTCGATCAAGGCGACGGCGGCATCACCACCGCCGATTTCGCGATGGGGTTCCGCGGCGAGAAAGGTTCGTTGTCGATCGGCGCCGAATGGGCCGAGGAAGACGAAGTCGCGGCGAGCGATCGCGCGTTCAGCGCGTTCCCGCGTTCGGACATCCACCCGACCGACGGTTGGACCACGGTGCATCAGGGCGGCGGCTTCGTGCGAAGCGGCACGCGCGTGGTACTGCGTCCCGGCGGCGATTCGCGCAATCCTGCCGATTTCGTGCCGCAAAACACCTTCACCGGCGGTTGCAACGCCACCGTTTGCACGCCGGGTTCGACCCAAGACAAGAGCAACACCAACGAGCAAACCGATCTGCGTTTCCCGCTCGAACGCAAAGGTTTGTATGCGGACGGGATCTACGACATCACCGACAAGATCCGTTTCCGCACGAATCTGCTGTTCAACAATCGTAAGACCGATCGCCAAGTCGCCGGTTATCCGGTGCAGGCGGCGCAGTTCAACTTGCCGATGTCGGCGACCAGCTATTTCACGCCGACGCCGGGCGCCCCGATCGCCAACTGGTGGCGCCGCACCTGGGAAGTGCCGCGCGTGACCACCAGCGACCTGACCACGTACCGCTTCTCCGGCGCGTTCGAAGGCTCGTTCGACTGGGCCGATCGCATCTTCGATTGGGATGTGAGTTATCTGAAGAACAGCAACAAACTCGAACAGTCCACGATCGGCAATCTCAATCTGGCTAACGTCCGCGCCGCGGTGGGGCCGTCGTTCCTCAACGCGCAGGGCCAAGTGCAGTGCGGCACCGCGGCAGCGCCGATCGCGTTGAGCAGTTGCGTGCCGTGGAACCCGTTCTTGCCGTACGGCACGGTCGGCCCAGGCGGTCTGACCGATAACGCCGCGCTGCGGAATTTCCTGTTTCAGGAAGAGCATGCGGTCGGCGAGACCGAAACCACGGTGATCTCCGCCAACCTCGCCGGCACGTTGTTCTCGCTGCCCGCGGGCGATGTGGGTTTCGCGGTCGGTTACGAAACCCGCAAGGAAGAAGGCAAATTCGTGCCCGATGCGCTGTCGGTGACGGGCGGTTCGACCAATCTCGCCGCCGGCCCGACCCGCGGCAGTTATTCGGTCGATGAGCTGTACGCCGAATTCCAAGTGCCGATCCTCGCCGACATGAGCTTCGCCAAGGAGCTGAGCCTGAGCGCGGCCACGCGTTACTCCGACTACGACACCTTCGGCGACACCACCAACAACAAATTCGGCCTGAAATGGAAACCGATCGAATCGCTGCTGTTGCGCGCGACGTACGCCGACGGGTTCCGTGCGCCGACCATCAACGACCTGTTCGGCGGCGGTTCGCAAAACTTCGCGTTCTTCACCGACCCTTGCGACACCAACTTCGGCAGCTCCGCGACCAATCCCGGCACTCGCGCCAACTGCATCAACGGCGTCGGCGGCGTCGGCGCGCTCGGGGCGCAGGCCAATACCTTCCGCCAGTTGGCGCAGGGCTTCGTGCCGGCGACCCAGCCCAATCAACAAACGCCGGTGCCGTTCAACAACGGCTCCAATCCGAATTTGCTGCCGGAAGAATCGAAATCGCAGACGATCGGCGCGGCATGGAGCCCGAGCTTCGTCGATGGCCTGTATCTCTCGCTCGACTGGTGGAAGATCCGCATCGCCGAAACCATCGTCACCGATAGCGCGACCCAGCAGCTCAACGACTGCTACGTCAACGGCATCGCCAGCCGCTGCTTGTTCACCCGCGACGCCACCCTGGGCTACGTGAACAACATGCTGCTCGCCGGTACCAACGCCGGTTTTCGCAAAGTCGAAGGCTTCGACTTCGATGTGTCGTATCGCTTCGAGACCGAGCGTTGGGGCGATTTCCGCATCGTCTCCAACACCACCTACACCGCGAAGGACTATTTCGTCAGCACCAACGACCCGCGCAAGCCGCTATCCGCGGTCGGGATCACCAGCACGTTCCGGGTTCGTTCCAACCTCAACCTCGGTTGGCAGAAGGGCCGTTTCGGCGCGAGTTGGAATTCGCGCTACTACTCGTCGATGAAAGAGGGTTGCACCTATTTCTTGGCCGGCTCGACCTCGCCCAACTTGGAGTGCAGCGAGATAGGCTTCGCGCCGAACGGCAACGTCACCGGCACCACCAGCCAATTGACGCGTCGCAACCGCAACGGCTCGAACACCTTCCACGACCTGCAAGTGCGTTGGAACGCGCCGTGGAACGCCACCATCGCGGTGGGCGCCAACAATCTGTTCGAGCACTACGGTCCGGTGATGTACACCCAGCCCAGCGCCAACGTGTCGTACTACGGCGGCTTCGACATCGGCCGGATGTGGTATGTGAAGTACACGCAGAAGTTCTGATCGCGGAGCCCGCAGATGTCTTGCGGGTGCCCAAAACGAACAGGCGGCCCCTCGCGGAGCCGCCTGTTCTCGTTTCGCGTCGCGGGCGTCGTCCAGATCCGCCGTTCGGCAGGACCGTTCGGACGATGGCGCGATCAGAAGCTGGCGCGTACGCCGATGTTGAAGCGGCTGACGTCGCCGCCGGCATCGAGTTCGCCGACCACACCCCAAGTGTCGTTGAGCACGATGTGCATGCCGAGCGTACCGACCGCGTCGCCTTCGTAGGCGCCGCCGTCGACGTAGTTCGCTTTCACCCAGCCTTCGATGCTGTTGGACAACGCGCCGCGCACGCCCACGCCCAGACGGGTGTTGTTGCGCACGTCTTTATCGGAGCCGGCCTCGAATTCCTGGCGTTGGAAGTTCACGTCGGCGATCAAATCGATGTTATCGGCGATGTTGTAGCGGTAACCCATGCCCAGATCGAGTTCGATCGCGTCGATATCGACCGGCAGATCGCTGCTGCGACCGTATGCCAGACCGCCCTTGAAGCTCAGGTTGTCGTTCATTTCGACTTCGGTGCGGATGTAGGCGCCGTCGAAGTCCACGGTGTCGGCGGTATCGCTATCGATGCTCAGGCGCTTGAAGCCGGCTTCGACGTAGGTGTAGCTGCCCAGGCTATCGCGAGCGGATGCGGCGAACGGGATGAGCGCCAGGACCAGCGCAGCGGCAAGTTGCTTCTTCATGAATCTCCCCAGGGTGTTGGATGCTCTTCGGTTCCGTGCGCGAGCGCGCAGGGGCGAGAGTGTAGCGAAGCTCTCGGCGGTTTGGCGCGACCGATGCCCCGAAATCCCGGTCGAATGCGCGATTCGGGCGCCGGAATCCCCGCAAAACCACTCAATTAGCCTCCGACGGCGGGCTTCGCTTCGGCCGTCGGCGCAACATTTCCAGCGCGCCGGACAAAAAAAGCCCGGCCGAAGCCGGGCTTGGGACGCGACGCATGGAGCGCTAGGAGAGTCGCGTTTGCCGCACTTCGGGCGTGCGGCGACCCTGCACGGGTGACGGTCCGGGCTTGCGCCCGGAAGGAGCCGGCCGGGGGATTCCCGGCCGACCAGGGGGATCATACCTGCAAGAAGATCGACCTCGCGCCGTCGGTTTACCAGCTGAAACGCGGTCCGACGAACCACTGGGCGTCGCCATCGGCGAATTTCACGTCGCCGTTGAGGCCCCAGTTTTCGTTGAACTTCACGTTCGCGCCCAGGCGAGCATAGAAATCGCCGTCGATGTCTTCGTAGTCCTCGTAACCCGCGAGGGCGTAGCCGTCCACGTGGGTGCCCAGAGCCGCGCGCACGCCGGCTTCGGCGCTGTAGCCGTCGAAATCGAAGCCGCTACCGGCGTCGAACTTCTCGTAGGCGACGCGGGTGACCAGATCGACCTTCGTGGTCAGTTCTTGGTTGTAGCCCACGCCCAGGCGCCATTGGTCGAAATCGATGTTGGTGTTGTCGATGTCCTGGTTGCTGTAGCCGCCGAACAGATGGAAGTTCGGATGCACCGCGACCGAGGCGTCGATGCCGTAACCGTCGGCGTCGGGCGCGCCGTCGTTGTTGTTGGTGGCGACGTAACCGCCCTGCACGTGGTTGTAGGAGACGCCCTCGGCGGCGGAGGCCGCGAACGGAAGGACGGCCAGCAAAGTCAGGGCGAGCACAGAACGCTTCATGAGGAACCTCGTTGTTGTTGGGGGCCGATGCCGGGGGCGAGAGAGGGGAGGGAAAACACCCGCCGGCATCGGTGAGACGCATTCTCACCAGCGCCCTACAACGAAACCTTAATATTGAACTGATCGGTACGGGAACTTTTGCGATTCGTTCAGGTAGGGCCGTACCGTCGATCTGTTTTTCGGTTCGCCGAAGGGATATCTCTCGAAGCCCAGGATCGGGAAAATCCAGGCGCAACAGCACGTTCCGGCCGGTCTTGGCGAGATCCGGCAGGCGTTAGGGGGAGCGAACGAGGTCGGCGAAAGACTACGGAAACGGGGCCGATCGACAGGTGCCGATCGAGCCGCCGGTAGACGTACCGATCAACGCATGCCGCGCATGGGCGGCGTCGCGCCTGCGGTCTGGCCGCAGCGCAAGAAACGCGAGCGGGCGAGCCAGTCGGTGTCGGGGTAATACGCGAAGACGAGTTGGCCGTCCTTGAGCGTGTCGATCAGCGACTGGGCGACCGCCGGGCGCAGGGCGGGGCAGCCGAGGCTGCGACCCAGGCGGCCTTGCAGCAGCGCTTGCGCGGGATCGACGTACGGCGCGCCGTGCATGACGATCGCGCGGTCGCGGGCGCGGTCGTTGAAGCCGGGTTCCAAGCCATCCATGCGCAGCGAATAGCCGTTGCCGCCGACGTAGGTTTCGGCGGTGGCGAACAGTCCCAGGCTGGATTGATAGCTGCCGTCGCGATTGGAGAACGCGGTGGCGAAGTTTTCGCCGCTGCCGCGGCCGTGGGCGACGTATTCGGCGTAGAGCAGGCGTTCGCGTTCCAGATCGAACACCCACAGCCGCGGTTCGGTGGAGGGGCGCGAATAATCGATCACCGCCAACCGCGGGGCCTGGAGCACCGCGCCGGAACGCAGCGCGCAGGCGCGGGCGTCGAGCGCCAGCGCGAGGACATCGCGATTCAACGCTGGCGCGGCGGTGTGCAGGTTTCCCAGCAGACGGTCTGCGGATGGCGCGGTCGAGGCGACGGCGACCGATACGAATGCGGATGTGCCGCGATCGGAGGCGGACGCGAGGGCGCAGGCGGCGAACAGGCTCGCGGCCGCGAAGGCGAGAGTGGTGCGGAGCATCCGGGCAGATTAGTCGCCGGGTCGCGGTTCGGTCGAGGGCGGTGCGATGGGCGGCGCGACAGACGGTGCGCTTGGCGCTTGCTCGGCGCGGAGAACGGTCATGCCGTCGTCGTCGTCGCGGGCGTGCAGGGCTTCATCGGTGACGATCAAGGTGGTGCCGGGCGTCAGGGCGTCGTAGACCGCCCGCGCGAACTCGGGCGCGACCGCGATGTCGCCGCGCGCCGCCGCCGCGAGGGTATCGGGAGCAGGCGTTGGCGTTGTGCCTGGCGGAGCGGCGCTCGTCGAAGCCGCAGCCGCCTTAGCGGCGGGCTTCGGCGTGCGCGCCGACAGCGCCATCCAGCGCAGGGCCGGGCGATCGGGCAACACCGGGCTCGCGCCTTCGCCGCTGCCTTCCAGCAGCACGTAGGCCTGCGTGCCGCGCGGCGGTTCGGTCGCGAAGCGCACAGGTGCCCGTCCGATCTCCACGCCGTTGCGCAGCACCGCCAGTTCGCGGTCGTGCGTGCTCAGCACCAGCGTGATCGGGCCGTTCGGCGAGGCTTCGGGCGTCCAGCGGTAGGGCGTCGTTGTCGTTTCGAGCGCAGCGGTGGGCGTCGCTCCGGTTTTCGTGTCCACCGGCGCGAACAAACCGGGGTAGGCGACGGTCGATGCATGCGAGGTGTCGTCGGCGATCACCACGGTCATGCCGTGTTGGGTGATGCCGAATAATTTTTCCGAGAACGCATACGGCAAGCGCACGCAGCCGTGCGAGGCGGGATAGTTCGGCACTTTGCCCGCGTGCAGCGCCACGCCATCCCACGTCAGCCGTTGCATGAACGGCATCGGCGCGTTGTCGTATAGGTTGGAGTAGTGCTCGCGGCTCTTCTGCAGGATGGTGAACACGCCGGTCGGCGTTTCGTAACCGGGTTTGCCGGTGCTGACCGTCGAGATCGCGATGCGCACGCCGTTGCGATACACGTAGGCGAGTTGTTCCGGCAGGCTGACCACGATTACCACCGGGCCCTTCGGCGCCAGTTCCGGCATCCAGAGGTACTCGCCTGCGCGCAATTCGATCGGCGGCGGGGCGGGTAACGCTTGAGCGGAGGCGGGCGGCGTGTTCGATGCCGATTTCTGCGGCGCCACCGTTCGCTCAGTTGCGACCGGCGTTTGCGCGAATGCCGACGCAGCGGCGAGCGCGCCGCTGAGCAGCGCACCGCGCAATAGCACAGCGCTCAACGACACACCGCTCAACGACACGCCGCTCGATGACATCGCGCCCACGAACGCGCAATCGCGCGCTCGCGCGGGCGTTTTCGATGCGGTGGTTTCAGCGCGCGGTGTAACCGCCATCGATGATCAACTCCGTGCCGGTGACGAATTTCGATTCGTCGGACACCAAGTACACCACACCCCAGGCGATATCGTCCGGTTCGCCCATTTTTCCGAGCGGGTGCAACCGACCGACATCGCGCCGCGCGGCGTCCAGATCGGTCGCGCCGCTGGCGCGCAGATGCTGCTCGACCATCGGCGTCCAGATGTAACCCGGATGCACCGAATTCACGCGAATACGGTCCGGCGCGTAAATCATCGCGTCGGTCTTGCTCATCAATCGCACCGCGCCTTTCGACGCGTGATAGGCGGGCACATCGGGCGCCCCGACCAAGCCATAGATCGACGAAAGATTGACGATGCTGCCGCCGCCCGCTGCTTTGAGATGCGGGATCGCGTGTTTGCAGCAGAACAACACGCCTTTGACGTTCACCGCCTGCACGCGGTCCCATTCGGCTTCGGTGATTTCGTGAGTGAGTTTGGTGGAGCCGGAAATGCCGGCGTTGTTCACCAGCGCGTGCAGCGCGCCGAAGCGCTCGACCACCGCGTTCGTCGCGGCGCGCACCGACGCTTCGTCGGCGACATCGACATGCCAATAGGCGGCGCGTACGCCGCGGGCTTGGAGCGCGGCGGCGAGCGCTTCGCCTTCGGCGTCCAGCACGTCGAACAGCGCGAGGATTGCGCCTTCGTCGGCCAAGCGTTCGCAGCAGGCGCGGCCGATGCCGAGCGCGGCGCCGGTGACGATGCAGACTTTGTCGCGGACTCGATGCATGCGTATTTCCTCGTATGCGAAACGGGAATCGCCCGTGCGAAGCACGATGCGTTCGCCCCGCGCGGCTCACTTCGCCGGGAATTCAATACGATCGTGTTGACGCCCGTCAACGCGACGGGATTCGGTGCGTCGGCGTTCACCCCGTGTGTCGTTCGCGAACGGCGCGGTCGTGGCGCTGTCGGCGCTACGCGAGTTCGGCGACGCGCTACGCGACGCGGGCGGTCGTCGCGATGTCGGGCAGTCGCCAGCGCGGCGATTTCAGCGCGAATCTCGCTGCGAGCGCGGCGCATTCCGCGCGGGTCGCCTCGTCCGGCTCGCGCAAGGCGAGCAACGGCGTGTCGATCGGACGGTCGATCCAGGGCTGTACCGCCGCGCGCAATTCCAACTGCGCCTTCTGCGCCACGCACGGCGCCATCCGGTCGAGTCCGGGGTCGCGCCACGTTGCGGCGCTCGCGCGCTCGTGCGCGCTCAGTCGCATGGCGGGGTCCAGCGCATCCGTGGTGTTATTGGCCAACAGCGCGATCCGCGGCTGCGAGCCGATCGCGGTCAATCGCGAGTAACGCATGCCGTAGCGACGCGCGTCCGCCAGCGTTTCGCCGCCGAGTCCGCGCGCGCGAAACCGTGCGCCCCAGCGCTTGCCGTCCACCGCGTTGGCGCCGCGTTCCCGCGCCAGCGCCAGATCGCCGAGCAAACAGCCTTCTGCGAATGCCGCCGCGATCTCGCGCGCCTGCGCGCAGGCCGCCTCGCCGGCATAGCCGCAGCCCAGTTGCGACAACGCATCGGCCATGCCGAACAGCCCGATCTGCAGTCCGTTCGCGGAGTGTCCCGACGACGTCAGCGCGGCGTCGTCGAGGAAGCGCACGGTCAGCCCGCAGACGCGCAAGAATTCGTCGCGGTCGAAACGCGTCGCCGCGCCGCGCGATTGGCGTACGAACGCGACGACGTTCAAGGCGGCTTGCGACGCAGTCGTCGCAGACGGGGCCGCGCTCGCCGCCGCGCCGGTGCCGGCATCGCGCAGCAGGCGCTCGCCCGGCAGGATTTGCCATTTCGAAAACGCATCGACGTAACGCTGCGCCCACTGGGTCGCGTTAGCGTCGGTCGCGCCGGCCACCGCGTGCGCGATGCGTTCCCACGTCGCGTCGATGGTCAAGTCGCGCAGGCGCGCGCCCTCGCGCCACCGGAACCACAGATCCCAGGCATCGACAGCGGTAGGATCGGTAAAGGCGGTCTTGCCCATGGCGATGGCGCGCGGATTCGGTCGCAGAAGTCCCGCTATCTTTCGCGACCGCGCCTAGGGCGGACTTTGATCGGGATCAAGATTCCCTCTGCGGCGCTCGGCTGTTACAAACCGTTACGATCGGTTGCACGCGCGTCATCGTGGCGGGTGATCCAGGGCGTAGGGTGGCGATGGGCGTAGACCGATTGGGAGGTCGGCGATGCGCCCGGCCCGCGCGAGTCGACGATGTCGTACGTGCGGGCGCGCGAATCCCATACGACGCATCACCTGGAGAGACCGCCATGCTCGACTCGACCGCCGCCTCGGCATCGCTCGCTATGCCTCATCTGGACGCTTGGAACGCGCAAACCGACGCGCTGACCGGCGAGGACATCGAGTCGCAACTGCTGCGCCTGGGTTTGCCGCGTAAGCTCGTGCATCGAAAAGACACGCTGTTCCGCCCCGGCCAATCCAAGAGCGCGCTGTATCTCGTGCGTTCTGGGTATTTCAAGACCTCGCTGCTCAGCGAAGACGGGCGCGAAAAAATCACCGGTTTCCGCATGCGCGGCGACCTGCTCGGTTTGGATTCGATCGGTTTGTCGCACCACGCCTGCGAAGCGGTAGCCTTGGATGTCGGCGAAGTCATCGAATTGCCGCTCGCGATGCTCAGCGCGCGCATCGCCGGCTTCCAAACGTGGCTGACGACGACGATGGCGCGCGAAATCCGCCGCGATTGGGAATGGATGTTGGCCACGTCCACGCTCGGCGCCGAACAACGCGTCATCGCGTTTTTACTCGATCTGGCCGATCGTCAGCGCTCGCTGGGCTATAGCGGCGAGCAAGTCGTGCTGCAGATGACGCGCGCCGAAATCGGCAACTTCCTCGCCCTGCAATTGGAAACGGTGACCCGCGCGTTGTCGCATCTGGATGCCGTCGGCCTGATCGCGGTGGATCGTCGCGATATTCGCATTCTCGACACCGGCGCGTTGCGCGCGATGATCGCCGGCGAGCGCGGCCTGCATTGATTCGCGACCAGCTCGCTTGCGTTTCGCTGGCGAGCGTCGTCATACGGCCGTACGCGGCGGACGACTCCCCCGTCCGTCCCGTGCGGCGCTTTTTTTGCGCATCTTTCGCCTGAAGATCGACGAGAAAATAGCAAGTGCTTTCGCGCTCGCGCGCGACCTACTTTCTTTTGCTCGTGCACTGCGTGCGCAGGAGCGCACGCGAACGGCGAAGCCGGCCCGAAGGGCGAGCGCCAGGATGGCGCGAGTCAAGAAAAGTAGGCAAAAGAAAACACTTTTCCCCGACACAGCAATCTTATTGCTGGGTTGCTACCGGGATTTTTCGATTCGCTGTCCTTGGCGAATCGAAAAACGACGGGCGTCCTGCCCGCCGCCCGATGGGTCTGGAGGTAGCTCTACAATTTTCCGCGACAGAAGATCAAAAGCGGAGCTTCCTAAGCCGGAGATACGCTCATCCAACATATCCGGGTTGAAGCCGATCGGTGCGGAAGCGCCTGCTTCTTGCATATCAGCGCGCGCGGCGATCGAGATTGCGGCGGATCGCTTCGCCGAGTTGTTCGCGGCGATAGGGTTTGCGCAACAACTCGAAGCCTGCGCCATCGTCGACGGTCGGCGACGGCGACGGCGTCGGGTCGGCGTAACCGGACGTGAGCAACACCGGCAACGCCGGGCGCAACGCGCGCGCCGCCTGCGCCAAGTCCAATCCGTTGCCGCCTTTGCCCAGCATCAGGTCGGTGAACAGCAGCGCGATGTTCGGTTCGCTGCGCAGCACCGCCAAGGCATCGTCTTCGCCAGCGACGACCCGCACCGCGTAACCGAGCGAACGCAGAAAGGCCGAGGCGATCGCGGCGACGTCCGCTTCGTCCTCCACCACCAACACCGTTTCGTCGCCGGCCATCGGCGGCGCGGCGCGTTCGGCGCCAGCGGTGGCGCGCTCGGCGTCGGTCGCCGGCAGATACAGATCCACGCGCGTGCCGTAACCGAGCTTGCTGTCGATCTGCAGATGGCCGCCGCTTTGTTTGACGAAGCCGTAGACCATGCTCAAACCCAAGCCGCTGCCGCGGCCGGCTTCTTTCGACGTGAAGAACGGATCGACCGCGCGCGCCAACACCTCGGGCGTCATGCCGTGGCCGGTGTCGATCACCGAAATCGTCACGTAGCGGCCCGGCGTCAAGGTGCGCGCCGGATCGTTTTCGGCGGCCCAGTGTTCGCGCAGCACGATATCGATGCGTCCGCCGCGCGGCATCGCGTCGCGCGCGTTCAAAGCGAGGTTCACCAACGCCGCGTCGAGTTGCCCGGCGTCGGCGTAGACCGAGGGTAGATCGGCCGGGCAGTCGATCGCGAGTTGCACCGATTCCCCGAGCGTACGCCGCAGCATGAAACCCACGTCTTCGAGCAAGGCGCCGGGCGCCAGCACGCGCGGGCTGAGGCGTTGACGCCGCGCGAACGCGAGCAGTTTTCCGGTCAGCTCCGCGCCACGACCGACCGACCGCAGCGCGTTGCCGATCAGTTCGCTCGCGTCCGCATGGTCGCCGCATTCGACTTCGAGCAACTGCAGGCTGCCGGAAATCACCGTCAGCAAATTATTGAAATCGTGCGCGATGCCGCCGGTGAGTTGACCCACGGCATCCAAGCGCTGCGCATGCGCCAATTCTTCTTCGGTGCGGCGACGCTGGATCAATCCTGCCGCGAACAGCGCCGCCGATTGCAGCATGTGTTGGGCGTCGTGATCGAAACGCGTGGGCTGCGACGACAGCGCGAGCAGGGCGCCCATCGGCCGACCGCGATCGAGCAGCGGCAGCAGCGCCGCGCTGGCGACGCCGGGAATGCCCGCGAACCCGCCGTTGTCGAGAATGGTGCTGCGGCCCTCGTTCAACACCGGCAATAACGGGTTATGCGGGTCTTCCAGCCAGCGCGAGGGATGCGACCAGTCTTCGCGCAAACCGATCGATTGGCGCAAGTCGATCTCGCGCGAATGCGGGTCGAGAATCAGGATGGCCACGCGCTCCACTTGCAGCGCTTCGGCGAGCGAGGCCGGTAGGCCGTCGATCACCTCGTCTTCGTTGCGCGCATCCAACGCCGACTGGCCCAAGCGCGCGATCGCCGCGTCGTAGCGCGCGCGCACCAGCGCTTGGCGCGCGCGCTGGCTTTCGGAGATGTCGCGCACCGAGGCGAGATAGCACGTGCCGTCGGCGCCCGCGATCGGGCTGAGCGCGATTTCGATCGGGAATTCGCTGCCGTCGAGTCTGCGCCCGGCCATCGATTGATCGGTGGACCCCATCGGGCGCACGCGCGGCGCCGCCATGTAGGCGTCGCGATGCCCGCGATGCCGCTCGCGAAGCGCTTCGGGCATCAAGCATTCGATCGGTAGCCCGACCAAACCGCCATGGGCGTAGCCGAACAGCGCTTCGGCGTGACGATTCGCTTCGGCGATGCGGCCTTCGCGATCGGCGATGATCAACGCGTCGGGCACCGCCTCGAAGAGGACGGCGTTCAACGCATCGGCGTTTCGCGATCGTTCGCTCATCGTCGCCTCAGTTCCGGCGCACCACCGAAGCGGCGAACAGATAACCCGCGCCGCGCACGGATTTGATCAAGCGCGGATTCGCCGGGTCGGTTTCGATCTTGCGGCGCAAACGGCCGATTTGCACGTCGATCGCACGATCGTAGGGCCCGGCGTCGCGCCCATGCACCGTGTTCATCAATTGATCGCGCGACAACACCAGATTCGGCCGCTGCAGCAACGCATGCAGCAGATCGAATTCACCGGTGGTCAACGCGATTTCGCGGCCGTCGCCGCAGGTGAGCCGTCGCGCTTCGGGTTCCAATCGAAAGCCGTCGAACTCGAACGGCGCGGCCGTGGACGTGCGTTCGCTTTCGGCGCGTTCGCCCGATGCGCGGCGCAGCACGGAGCGGATACGCGCGAGCAATTCGCGCAAATCGAACGGTTTGGTGACGTAATCGTCTGCGCCCAGTTCCAGACCGACCACGCGTTCGACCGATTCGCCGCGGCCGCTGACGATGATCACCGGCACGTTCCAACGGCGCAGATCGCGGATCACGTTCAAGCCGTCGTCGTCGGGCAATCCCAGATCGAGCAACACCAAATCCGCCGGTTGGCCTTCGATCCGTCGCCGTAGCGACGCGGCGTCGCCGAACAATTCCACCCGAAGCCCTTGTCCGCCCAAATAGCGACGCAACAGCTCGCCGATTTCGTTGTCGTCGTCGACCACCAGCACCAAGGGATGCGACGGGTCGTGTTGTGCGGAAACTGCCATGGGGTCGTCGCGAAGGGCCCGCGTCGCGGAAGGCCGAAGTCTAGCAAGTCGCGGTCTCGGTCGCCGCTTTCCGGCGCTGCCCGAAGCCGACTCCCGCGCCTCGTTCGTGTGCGCCGGCCCGGGGCCGCCGGACTCGGGAGCTCGCGAATGCGTCGGATTCGAGGGTCTTGGATGGGCCGATCAAAGCGAAACAGCGAGCGTCGGTGATACCGTCGAATCGCTCGAAGGAATTCTTCGGGCTGGTAACCATTCGTTGGTAAAACCGCGCTTTTTTTCCGCGTGGTTTGCTATTTCCAAAATACACGACACTCTCAGGAGATCACAATGTACACGAAGTCTTTCAAAGCGCTTTCGCTCACCGCGATGGGTTTGCTGTTCGGTCTGGCCGCGAGCCAAGAGGCGTTCGCTCGGTGCGGTTGCCCCGAAGACGGCCACGGCCAACCCAAATTGAGCATCGGGCTGGGCGAGTCCTACCCGCTCGCCGCGGATTTGGCCGCGGACCCGGCGTGGGCGGTCTACGAGTTCGAGCGCGATGGCGTCCGCTACGTCCAGGTCAACGACGAGCTGGGCGATGTCCGCGCCGCGGTCGGCCGCATCGACGACACGTTCTGGGTCATGCCGATCGGCAGCGACGCCGACCGCGTCGCGGTGCCGGGAGACGCGGCGCCGACCGGTCAGGGCGTGGTGCTGGCGCGGACGGCGGACACGGTGGTTATCCGCTATCGCAGCGGCGGCCAAACGCGTTGGGTGATCCGAGCGCCGTAACTTTACGGCGATATGGCATCGGCCCGGATGAGCCGCTCATCCGGGCCAATATCGCGGGATGGGGACGGGAAAGCGGCCGCGAGGCTTTGCGGGGCGGCCGAGGTTCGCGCGACCGGTTCGGACAGCAGCACGCGAACCCGATGCGCATCGTGTTTGAGGATGCCGCCGTAGGCTTTCACGCGCGCATCCAGAATGGTCGATGCCGCGACGCCGGCTTGGCTGACCCGTCGTTCCGCGGTGGGCTCGATCGTCACCGAAATCGAAATGCCGCGACGCGTACCCGTTTCCCAGACGCGCATGCCGATGCGGTACTCCGACGGCTCCGATTCGCTCAGCAGCGCCATCGCGTGGCAGATGCAGCGGTAGGACGCGAGCTGCAGGTCCACCGACAAATGCTTGGGCTGGCCTTTGTAGCCCAGATACACCTCGGCGCCGTCGCCCCAGAAGCGCGTGAACGCATCGGCGTGGAGCACGGCGTACAGGCCTTCTTGCTCGATTCGGATCGGATACAGCGCCGGTGCGCGTTCGTCGAACACCCGTCGGAACGACATGCCCCGCGTGTTGAGATCCATCGCCGCTTGCGCGTGACCGCGCGCACGCAGCCACTCGACCGTGTCCTTGCGCTCGTCGTCGAAGCCCAACTGCATCTGCGCCATGTACAGCATGTGTTCGCGCAGCATCTGTTCCGAAGAGAGAAACGATTTTTGCGCGACCGCGAGCGCTTCGTTCTGCGCGATGCCGGCGTGCCGCGCCTTGTCGTAGTTCTCGGCGATGCGGAAGCCCAACGTCAGCAGAGTGATGGCGGCGATCGACAGCCCCTGCTGCACGAAAAACACGAGTTCGTCGTGGTGACCCGTGACATCGGTGTAGCCGATCGTCTGCGAGATCGCCAAGTTGACCATGAAGATGCCGGCCGCCGCCCCGTTCCAGCCGTGAGCGACGGTCAGGAACACCGCGGGCAGCACCATCCCGATCAACAGGAACTGTTTGAAGGACGGCTCCGCGTCCGGTACCGAAGTCACCACCGCGAACAGCGTGAGGGTGGCGATCATCGCCAGCCCGATGTCTCGCACCAGCTTGCGCGGATCGGCCATGCCGTGCCGACGGCGCAGCCACAGCAAGCACGGGATCATCACCATCAGAACCCCGAGGAAATCGCCGACCAGGTATTGCATGAACTTCTCTAACGCCGCCGGGGGGCGCGGGCCGCCCAGGACGAAGTTCAGGCTCAGGTTGCACAGCGAGGACCACATCGCGAAACCGACGGCGACGAACGGCAGGCGCCGTACCAGCGCGTTGCGATCTTCTTTCAGCAGGGTGCGCATGGCGCGGACGGCGAACGAGACGCAGAGCACCAGCAGGAACGGGCTGAGGTAGCACCACAGGGGCTCGTACAGATCGGTCTTCGGCGCGCGCAGCACCAACAGCGCGGCGGCATCGCCGGCGAACAGGAACGGCCAGTACCGATACGGAATGAGGAACAGGCATGCCGCGCGCAGACCCGCCGGCAGGAACCATTGATTGAACGAGGCGTACCACAGCAACAAATACGCGCTGCAATAGCTCACGCCGAGCGCGAGCCCTTTAGCGAATTGGCTCCATTTTGTGTCTTCCACAGCCCGCTCCCTGTTTCTGTTCGTTCGGCCTACCTCGGCCTCGCCGCGCTTGCGCTGGTCGTACGCCCGCGGCCGTCGCCCCGATTCTAGGCAGATTTAGCCGCCCGATTCCATCCGGGTCAAAGCCAGCCGACCACCGTGCCCAAAACTTGGAGGTTATCAAGGTCCGCTTCGGGCACTTCCATACGCTCGATTTCCTTGCCGTTGCCCATCAGGGACCACGCGTTTCGGCGGATCGTCAGGCGCCGGATATCCGGCCTGCCCCAGAGGGTGTAGGCGTAAATGCCGCCGTCGATCACCTGCTCGCGCTGGCAGATCGAGGTGTCGATCAGCACCAGGGCATGGCGTTCGATTTCGGGTTCCAGGGTCCGCGAGGGCTGAAACGCCCAGCGCAGATGGGACAGCGGGGTCAGCCCGATTTTGCGCCGAACCAGGAACTCCGGCAGGACGATGCGCGCCGGACCGTCGCTGCGGCCGAGGTCGCTCATGCGGTCGATCGCGACGTAGCCTTCCGAGACCACGCCGGTTCGGGCGCCCTGAACGGCCATCGTGGTCAAGGCGGACTGGGCGCGCAGCCCCTGATCGTAGGCCTTGCTGATGGCCTCGGGCGGGATGTTGAGCAACACCGACAGCGCCGGGGCGTATTCGGCCGGAATGGGGCGGCGGCCGGTGCGCCACTGCGATACGTTGCTGTAATTGATCGATCCGCCCAGATAAACCGCCACGGTCGTGTTGCGGACGCCCGTCTCCTGCATCGCGGTCGCGAATGCCTGGGCGTACTTGTCCATCTGCTGGGCTGCTGCGAGCTTGTCCACGAGGGCGTCTCCACGCGGCGGTCTCATCGTCGGCCGATGATACCGCAGCCATTGACACGGCAGGATATAGCGCTAATTATTTGCTATCGATCAGTCGCCGGCGATCGATGCGGCCCCTCGGCGGCGGTGGAAATCGCCTCGGGCCGCCGATTGTACGGTCGCCAAGCATCGCTCGGCGACCCGATCCGGCGTTGGGTCCGGACGTCTACAGGGAGAACGACGATGCTCGTATTCACTCGACACATCGGTCAGACCGTGTGCATCGGCGACGATATTCGCATGACGGTGTCCGACAAACACGGCGACCGCGTCACGATCGGCATCTTGGCGCCCGCGCCCACGATCGTCCGCCGCGGTGGCGCGATGGTCTTGCCGAAGATTCTCGACAGCGGCGAACGCGTCTATGCGGTGATCTTGTCGAGCGGCGAGGATGTCGAGATCGGCGCGACGCGCGTTCGAGCGAATTTCAAGCCGACGCGGTTGACGGCCCTCGCGCCGCGGCGCATTCCCGTACGTATCGCGATCGATGCACCGGCGCACATCGCCGTGCATCGCGAAGAGGTCTACGCGCAGATACGGACATCGAGCGGGCAGCGCGCACCCGCCCCGTTCTCGCGATGGTTGCGCGAGGCGAACGCGGCGCAAACCGATCGTGAAGCGCTGCGCGCCGTGCGCGAGGCGCCGGCATGGCGTCGTTCCGCGACCTCGCGCCAGACGAACGCGGAGTTCGTCTTTACCTGAACGCGTTCGCGTCTCTTCGTCGGCAGCGGGCCGACCGTCGAGACGAAACGACACGAATCCATGCGTCTACGCCGCCGCGCAGCCGTGAGCTGAACGCGATGCGGCCGGCATTTCGACGCATCGGCATCGATTGACGCATATCAATGCCGGCTCGGCGGACGCGGCGTACCAATGGCGATAGGCGTATCGATCGTCGATCGCGAAGGAGTCCGCCATGCTCAGAGACATTCTGGTGCCTTACATCAACGCCCGCAGCGCCGACGCGCCGCTGACGGCGGCCATCGCGCTCGCCGAGCGCGATCGTGCGCACGTCGCGCTGTTGGTGATCGTGGACGTGCCCGCGCCGGTGCCGAACGATTGGACCGGTATGAGCTATTCGACGTATTTGCGTTTGCACGAAGAAGCGCATGCGCGCGCCGATGCGTTGAGCGCGAGTCTGCGCGAGCGTGTCGCGAACGCCGCGGTGCCGGTGGACGTGCGCCAAGCCGACGCTTTAGCGCTGTACCCGGCGTCCACCGCGACCTTGCATGCGCACTACGCCGACATCGCCGTCGTGCCCAGCCTGACCGCCGAGGACAGCGGGCAAGTCCACGATTTCTTCCAAGATTTGCTGCTCGATTCGGGCCGCCCGGTCTTGGTGGTGCCGCCGTCGGCGCGCATCGAGACGGCGCCGAAGCGGATCGTGGTCGCATGGCGGCCGACGCGCGAATCGGCGCGCGCGGTTCACGATGCGATGCCGCTGCTCGAACGCGCCGAGCACGTGGATGTGCTGGTGATCGATCCGAACGTCGGCGAAACCGCGCACGGCGAAGAACCGGGCGCCGATATCGCCGCGCATTTGGCGCGACACGGCGTGCGCGTGCAAGCGGTTGCGCGACCGAGCCAGGGCGCGTCGGTCGGCGCGGCGATTTTGGATTACGCCGAGCGCTCCGGCGCCGACATGATCGTCGCTGGCGGTTACGGCCATTCGCGACTGCGCGAACGCATGCTCGGCGGCGCGACCCGCGATCTGCTGCATAGCGCTACGCTGCCTGTGTTTTTTTCGCACTGAACGCCGCTGGTACGACAACGAAGGCGCCGATCGCATCGATTGCGTCGGTCGCTGCGGTCGGCGACGATGCCCGCATGTTCGAATCTCTCGACGCCATTTACGGCCTTGTCGTCGCGTTCGCGATCGGCTTGCTGATCGGCATCGATCGCGAACGCAATAAAGGCGCGGGCGCTACGCGTGGTGCAGCGGGCGTGCGCACCTTCATTCTCATTGCGATGGCGGGTGCGGTGGCCGAGCGCCTCGGCGGCGTCGGTTTGGCCGTTGGTGGCGCGTTCGTCGCGCTCGCGGCGCTGGCGGCGTATCGACGCACGCAGCGGAGCGATCCAGGGCTCACCACCGAAGTGGCGATGTTGGTCGCGTACTTGCTCGGCGCGCTCGCGATGCGCCAGATCGCGCTCGCGGCCGGGCTCGGCGTCGCCGTGGCCTTAGTGCTGGCGAGCAAAACGCGGCTGCATCGCTTCACCGTACAGACGTTGACCGAGCAAGAACTGCACGACGCGCTGCTGTTGATCGCGGCGGCGGCGATCGTGTTGCCGTTGTTGCCCGACCGCAGCATCGACCCCTGGGGCGTCGTCAATCCGCACACGCTGTGGATGTTGGTCGTGATGGTGATGGGCATCCAATCGGCGGGTTATGTCGCATTGCGCGCGCTCGGCCCGGGCACCGGTTTGGCCTTGGCCGGGTTCGCGGGCGGATTCGTGTCCAGCACCGCGACCATCGCCGCGTTCGGGGATCGTGCGCGCGCCACGCCGTCGTTGTTGCTCGGTTGCGTCAGCGCGGCCTTGTTCTCGAACGTCAGTACCATTTTGCAACTGGCGGTGGTGATCGGCGCGTTGTCGCCGTCGATGCTGCGATCGCTCGCGGTGCCGTTGATCGCCGCCTGTGCGGCGGCGGTGGCGGTCGCGGCGTTCGCGCGGCGACGCGCTGTGGTCGATGGCGCGCGCGCCGAGCGGGTGACGCCCGGACGACCGTTCGAGCCGCGGCACGCGCTCAGTTACGTCGCGATCGTCGCGACGATCTTGTTGCTCTCGGCCATCGTGCACGACCGCTTGGGCGACGCCGGGCTCGCGATCGCCGCGGGCGTGTCGGGCTTCGCCGATGTGCATGCGGCGGCGGCCTCGGTGGCGCAGTTGGTCGCGGCGTCGCGCGTACCCGTCGGCGACGCAGCGCTGCCCGTGTTGATCGCATTGATCGCCAACTCGCTCTCGAAATTCGTGATGGCGTGGCTGCGCGGCGGCAATGCTTATGCGCTGCGCGTCTTGCCGGGATTGGCCGCGATCGCGATCGCATTCGCCGCGGCCTTGTGGTTGCGATGATGCCGGTTGGCGGCGATGGGGTTGTGCGGATCGAAACGCGCTCGTCAGGGCTCGACAGCGAGCGTCGCTAAGCGCAACGCGCCGAGAATGCCGCTGCGGTCGCCGAGACCCGGCGGCACGATGTAGCGATCGATGTTCGTTTCCACCTCGTCGCGCGCGATGTAGCCGCCCAACCAATGCTGCGTGCGTTCGCGTATCGGCGCGAACAAACGGGCGTGCTGCATCACACCGCCGCCGAGCACGATGCGCTGTGGCGATAAGGTCAGCACCAACTGCGCGCAGAGTTGGCCGAGATAATCGGCTTCGATCTGCCAAATGGGATGATCGAGCGATGCGTTTTCGAGTTCGTGGCCTAAGCGCGCGACGATAGCCGGCCCGTTCGCCAAGCCTTCGAGACAATCGCCGTGATGCGGACAAACGCCGGCGAATCCAATGTCGTCGGCATGACGACGCGGGTGGATATGTCCGAGTTCCGGGTGCAGCAGTCCGCGCAAGGTGCGGCCGTGCAGCGCGACGCCGCCGCCGATGCCGGTGCCCACGGTCACGTAAGCCACGCAATCGAGCGGGCGACCGGCGTCGTCGCGACCGGCGCCCCAGGTCGCTTCCGCCAGCGCAGCGGCGTTCACGTCGGTGTCCAACGCGATCGGAATATCGAGCGCGCGGAACGGCGCCAGCACATCGGCATCGCGCCACGCCAGCTTCGGCGTGCGCAGCAAACGGCCGTAGCGCGGCGAATGCGGATCGAGTTCCAACGGTCCGAAACTGGCGATGCCGAGCGCGCGCGGCGCGCCATGACGCTGCGCGGCGTCGCGGAAGAACGCCAAGGCTTCGTTCAATGTCGCGTCGGGGTCGCGGGTCGGAAATCGCGTGCGTTCGAGCAAGCGTCCGTCGGCGGTGCCGAGCGCGCAAACGAATTTGGTGCCGCCGGCTTCGATCGCCGCGTAGACGTGTTCGTTCATGACCGATGAAAATCCATGCGTGCGATGTCGAGCGTCGCGTTATGCGCGCACGAACCAGCGTAGCGCATACGGCGGCAAGCGTGCGGGTAAGGCGGCGTCGCGATGTCCGTCGAGCGCATCGCGCCAGCGCATCCCCGCGAGTTCGGGCGGCGGTGCGATGTCGATGGTGTGCGCGCTCAGATTGCACAGCGCCAAGAATCCGTCGCCGCGGCGCAAACCGAAGGCGGCGGGATGATCGAACGGAACAGCGCACATCGCGGCGTCGGCGCGCAGATCGGGCGTCGCGCAACGCGCGGCGATCATCGTGCGCAGTGCGCGGCCGATACGCATCGCCGTCGCGTTCGCGTCGCATGCGGTGTCGCTCATGCCATCGTCCTCGCGTACTTCGTGCTCGGCGACGTCGGCGGCGTTCGCCATCGCCCAATCCATCGCCGGCCGATGCAGCCAACGGCCTTCGTTGGCGCGCTCGGCGTCGTCGAGATAGCTGTCGTCGTTACCCAAAGCGATTTCGTCGCCCATGTACAGCGTCGGCAAGCCGGCGGCGGCGAACACGATGCCGTACAGCAGCGCGAAGCGTCGCTCGGCGAGCGCCAAGGCCTCCGCATCGCCGCGCGCGAGCGCCTCGGCGATGCCCGTCAGCGCGGCGGTGGTGCCGTTGGTGCCGTGGACATGATCGACGCTCGCGCTTTGGAACGCGCGGCCGCGCGCGTAACTATCGGACGTTTCGCCCGCGTAGAACCGCGCGATGCGTGCGAGATCGAACGGCGCGCGTTCGCTGCCGCCGGCCGCTTCTTCGCGCAACACATTCCAGCCGATGTCGTCGTGGCAGCGCAGATAGGTCAACCATCCGCAGGCCGAGGGCAACGCAGGCGTACGCGTCACGATGTCGGCGAGCAAATCGCCTCGCTCTTCGGCGAGCGCCGCCCATAACGCCGCCATCAATGTGCTGTGATAGGCCAAATGGCATTCGTCGCCGATGGTTTCGGCGCTCATACCATCGCGCAGGCCGAAATAAGGCGTCAATTCGCGCGCCGGCACGATCGCTTCGGCTTTCAGCAACACGCCCGGCGCCGCGATATCGCACACCGCGCGCAGCGCGCGGAGAATCGTGTGCGCCTCGGGGCGGTTCATGCAATCGGTGCCCGCGGATTTCCACAAATACGCGGTGGAATCCAAACGGAAGGCCTCGATGCCGCGATTGGCCAACCGCAACAACATCGACGCCATGTGCGCGAACACATCGGGATTCGACCAATTCAAATCCCACTGGTACCCGTAGAACGTGGTCCATACCCAGCCCACGTCCGGTACATGCGTGAAGTTGCCCGGTGCGGTTTGCGGAAATACCTGTCCGAGCGTGCGTTCGTACGCGTCGGGATGCGTGCGGTCTGGGAAGACGTGGTAGTAATCGCGATAGCGCGGATCGCCGCGGCGCGTGGCCAATGCCCACGTGTGATCGTCGGAGGTGTGGTTGAGCACCAGGTCGGCGCACAGGCCGATGCCGGCCTCGCGCAAACGCGCGGTCAGCGCGAGAAGATCGCCGTTCGTGCCCAGCGCGGGGTCTACCGCATCGTAATCGCGCACCGCGAAGCCGCCGTCGTTATCGCCTTCGCGCGCCTGCAGAAACGGCAGCAGATGCAGATAGCGCACGCCCAAGCGTTGCAGATAGGGCACGCGTGCGGCGACACCGCGCAAATCGCCGCCGAATCGATCGACGTACGCCGAATAACCGATCGTGTCTTGGGCGAGAAACCAATTCGGGTCGCGCTCGCGCGCGTCGTCGGAGGCGCGCAGCGGCGCCGGACGCGCGTTGATGCTTTCCGCCAATGCTTCAACGAAATCTGACAAGGTCGTCTCGAACGTCGAGGTTCCCGCGTACAGCGTCGTCAAGGCGTCCAGCAATCGCGGCGCATGCGCGTCCCAGCGTGCGAGCGCCGATGCGCGGCGCTCGGGCAGCAGCGTATCCGCGAAGCGTGCGCGCGCATCGCGAATGCGCACGTCATCTTCGCGCACGGTCGGGTCCTGCATCGGCTCGCCCCCTGGTCGATTCATCGGCGGTCGCGACGTACGGCGGTGCGGCGTACAACGCGCCGCCGTACGTCGCGTTGACGGTCAGAACTCGTAACGCACGCTCACCGTCGCGGTGCGACCGGGGATCGAACGCGCGCGGATGATGTTCTGCGTGTTGGCGACGATGCTGCCTTCCTCCGATTCGGTGATGCCGAACGTGTCGAACAGGTTGTTGACGTTCAAGCCCACCACCCAGTTGTCGGCGAAGCGGTAATCGCCGAACAGATTGACCTGCGTGTAGCCGGGCATCACCAATTCGTTGTTGTCCTGCGCGTAGGCATCGGTGGTGCCGATCAGATTCGCGCCGATCGTCCAATTCCCCGCTTGATAGCCGCCGGTTAATTGATATACGAGATCGGCTTGACGACGCGGCGTATTGCCTTCGTTCGCGGGGCTGATCTCGTCTTTGCTGATTTCCGCGTCGGTCCAGGTCAGGCCGCCGTTGAGGAAGACGCCTTCGTAGCGCCAGGACGCTTCCAACTCGATGCCGCGCGCCTTGTACACGCGGTCGAAGAAGCGTTGGCTGGTGAGTTCGAAGTTTTGTTCCTCGGTGTCGGCGAAGAACGCGGTGGCGAACAGGCTGAAATTCTCGCGACGCCATTTCAAACCGGCTTCGAATTGATCGACCAAATCCACCGCGTCCTGTGCGCGCACCGAACCGTCGGTTTGCACCAGGCCGAACAACAAACGGTCGGCGTTGGCGCGACCGCCGCGGCTGATTCGCGCGAATACGCCGAGGTCGTCGTTCACCAGATAGTTCGCGCCCACCGAGTAGGAGGTGTAGCCCCAGTCGTAATTCACCGGCGAATTGATCGCGTTGTTGATCTGCGAGACGCTCAGCTCCGGTCCGGCGATATTGCCGTCGCCGTCCACGTCCACGTTCGCCGCTTGCGTGCTGCCGGCGTAGTTGCCGTCGGCATCGCCGGAGTCGCGACGCACGCTGGCGTCGATGTCCCAGTTGCCGTACGACAACGACAACGACAGATACGGCGCGTCGATGGTGTACTGCGTGTTGTAACTGCGCGTGCAGCAATTGCCCCAGAACGGTACGCCGTACGCATACAAGCCGTTGCGCGAGAGGTTCGCGTTCGCCGAGGTGAACACATTAAGCAAAGCCGATTGGCCGTCGCCGCGCAATTCCTGCACGTACGAATTCCACAGCCAATCCATGTCGATGTTCTGGCGCGAACGGTACCAACCGAAGCTCACATCGAGCTTGTCGGCATCGCCGCCCAGCGCGAAGGATTTGGTGGCTTTCAGATCGTTGGCGTAGTGGCCGAAATCGTTGATCTCGGTGTTGAACAGATGCGTGCGCACCGCCGTGCCTGTGAAGGCTTGACCGGCGTTCGGGCCGTTGGCGTAGCGCAGCGTGGCGCCCGCACCGCCGATGCTGCTGGCGATGCTGGCCGCGCTGGCGACTTCCGCCGGGAACTGGCCGACGAAGCGGCCTTCGTTATCGGCATAGCGGAATTTCTCGTTGATGCGCCAGCCGTCGCCGAAACGGAATTCGCCTTCGAATCCGAATGCGGTGCTGTCCGGATGCATGCCATCCGTGATGTCGGTGCTGCGACGACGGTTTTCGCCGTCGAGGCCGATATCGGTGCGGAAATAGCGGCTTTGCAGCGTGTCTCTCGCTGGGTCGAAGCCGGCGATCGGGCCGAGATTCGGGCTGCCGTTGCTGCCGGTCGCGCGCGTGGGCACCGGCAAGTAGCCGATCGCGCGATCGTCCAGGCGCTTCAGATGGAAACGCAAATAGCCGTTCTCGAAGTCCTTGGTCAAATTCGCTTTGAGTTGGCCGCCTTGTTCGGCGGTGTAGCCGGCGTCGCGCACGCCGTCGCCGCTGCGGTAGAACCCGGCGACATGGAAGCGCCAACCGTCGCCGAACGGCATGCCGTAGCGAAAATCGGTGCGGAAACTGTCGTAATCCAGGCCCGCAGTCAGGCCGATCGCGCCGCTTTGCGTGTCGCCGGTATTGCTGATGAAGTTGATCACGCCGCCCGGCGAATTGCTGGCGAACGTGGAGGCCGAACCGCCGCGCACCGCTTCGATGCGTTCGATCGACCAATCGTTGCGCAGGAAGATGTCGGCGTTGCCGAAGGCGATGTCGCCGAATTCCATCACCGGCATGCCGTCTTCCTGCAGTTGCAGGAATTTCGCGCCGCCGGCCGCGACCGGCAGGCCGCGCACGGCGATGTTGGCGTTGCCTTCGCCGCCGGTGGATTCGGAGCGTATGCCCGGAATATTGCGGAAAATTTCGGCTGTGGAGCGCGGCGCCGAGCGTTCCAGCGTATCGGCGCCCAAACTGCTGGTGGAGACGCTGGTGCGCAATTTCGATTTGCCGCCCGCGGTGGCGGTAATGACGATCGCGTCCAGATCCACGCCTTCGTCCGATGCGGCTGGCGCGTCGACGGGCGGCGATGCGGGGTCTTGGGCGTAAGCGACGATGGACTGCGTCAGCAGCAGACACACCGCCCACGACAGCGCGTGCGGGCGTAGACGGGACGATGCGCGGCGGCTGCGGCCGGACGTACGGGACATGGCGATTCCTCCGAAACGGGGTCAGGTGTTGAGGCGGGGTCGTGGGCGGGGTGGCGAAGTGATAAAGCAATTTGCAAACGATTGCAAGTGCGATTTAAGGAATTCGGACCGGATTCTCGAATTCGATAAAACTCTTTGAATAAAGCGGTTTCCTCTGTCGTTGATTGTTGCGCCGCAGCATGCGCAAACGTTTGCACTAGCGCATGATGCCGGTCGCCGATGGGGCGACGGGCCGGCGCGGGGCACAATTCCGCGCACCGCCGCACCCGGCGCCCCTTCATCGATTTCCAGGAGAACGCGTATGCAGACGCTCGACGCCACGCTGAGCACGCTGGATCTGGCCGTGATCGCGCTCTACGCGTTCGGCATCATCGCGCTGGGGCTGTTCGTCTCCAAGCGCCGCGCCTCCGCCGAGGATTATTTTCTCGCCTCGCGCGAAATGACGTGGCCGGTGATCGGTTTGGCGCTGCTGGCCTCGAACATCTCCTCGACGACGTTGATCGGTTTGGCCGGCGCGGCGTACGCCACCGGCATTTCGGTCTACAACTACGAGTGGATGGCGACGGTGGTGCTCGCGTTCTTCTGCGTGTTCTTCCTGCCGTTTCTGCTGCGCTCGCAGGTGTACACGCTGCCGGAATATCTCGAACGCCGTTACGACCGCCGCGCGCGCACGTATTTTTCAGCGCTGACGATTTTCCTCAATATCGTGGTCGATACCGCCGGCACGCTGTACGGCGGCGCGATCATGCTCAAGTTGATCCTGCCGGAATGGCCGCTGTGGCAGATCGTAGCGGTATTGGCGCTGTCGGCGGGCGTGTACACCGTGGCCGGCGGCTTGCGCGCGGTGATTTATACCGAAACCGTGCAAGCGGTGATTTTGCTCGGCGCGTCGGTGTTCATCGCGTTTTTCGCCTTCGGCAAAGCCGGCGGTTGGGACGCGGTGATGGCGGCGGTGGATCCGGCCAAACTCTCGCTGATCCGGCCGCTGGACGACCCTGGCGTACCGTGGCTCGGTCTTGTGCTCGGCGTGCCGCTTCTCGGATTCTATTTCTGGTGTACCAATCAATTCATGGTGCAGCGCGTGCTGTCGGCGAAAGACGAGAATCACGGCCGTTGGGGCGCGTTGTTCGCGGGCTTGTTGAAGCTGCCGGTGCTGTACGTGATGGTGCTGCCGGGCACGGCCGCCATTTTGTTGTACCCGACGTTGGACAAACCCGACATGGTGTATCCGACGCTGATTTTCGATCTGCTGCCCGCAGGATTGGTCGGTATCGTCGTCGCCGGTTTCTTCGCCGCGATCATGTCGTCGATCGCCAGCACCTTCAATTCCGCGGCGACGCTGGTGACCATGGATTTCGTGCGTCCGCGCATGCCGCAGGCGAGCAACGCCACGCTGGTGCGCGCCGGGCGCATCACCACCATCGTGTTCATGGTGTTGGCGGTGGCGTGGGCGCCGCAGATCGAACGCTTCGAATCGCTGTGGCAATACCTGCAGGCGGTGCTGGCGTATGCGGTACCGCCGGTCTGCGCCTTGTTCCTGGTCGGTTTGTTCTGGCGCGGCGCGAATGCGACCGGCGCCATCGCCTCGATCGTCGTCGGCTTGCTCGGCGGCGCGGTGCTGTTCTATCTCAACGTGATGGCCGAACCCGGGCTCGGTCTGCATTTCTTGCTGGTCGCGCCGATTCTGTTCGCCTTGAGCGTCGTCGTCTTGATCGCCGTGAGTCTCGCCACCGCGCCGCCGCCGCCGGAAAAAGTCGAGGCGATGCTGTGGACGCCCGCGTTCTATCGCGACGAAACCCGCGCGCTGGCTGGCATCGCGTGGTGGAAGAATTACCGCACGCAATCGGTCTTGCTGCTGCTGTTGACGGCGGCGATCGTGTGGGCGTTCCGCTGAACGAGCGAGCGGCTTCGGCTTACGCCGAAGCGCGCACGATCAAACTCGGCGCCAATACCGTCGAGCTCGGGTTTTCCCCGCGGATCGCGGCGATCGCGGTATCGACCAGCGCGTTCGCGCCTTTTTCGAGTTCTTGGCGCACGGTGGTCAGCGGCGGGTTCGCGTGTTCGGCCAACAAAATATCGTCGAAGCCGACGACCGACACGTCCTGCGGCACGCGGCGTCCGCTTTCGACGATCGCGCGGATCGCGCTGATCGCGATCACGTCCGACGCCGCCATGATGCCGTCGAAATCGGTGCCGCGTTCGATCAACTCGCGCGTCGAGCGGTAGGCCTCGTCGCTGGTGAAATGGCTGCGCACGTGCAGCGCGGGGTCGGGCTTGAGACCGGCGTCGCGCAGCGCTTGTTTGTAGCCTTCGTAGCGATGCGCGATTTCCGGCAAACGCTCGTCGCCGAAGAACGCGATGCGGCGTCGTCCGTGGCGAATCATATGCTCGGTGCCGATTTGTCCGCCGCGGCGATTGTCGGTGCCGACCACCGGATATTTCTGCGCCGGCAGTTGCGTGCCCCACGCCACCAGCGGAATACCGGCGCGCGCCGCTTCGTTGATCGAACCGTGCTCGAAACTTTGGCCGATCAAGATCACGCCGTCGCTGCGGCCGGGCTGTTGCAACCGGCGCACCCAACCGTCTTCGTGCGCCGCGGTTTTCGACAGCAGCATGTTGTAGCCGCGGTCGCTCAAGCGATCGGCCAACAACGACAGCATCGTCATCATGAACGGGTCGGAGAGCTGCTGCGCGTGGTCGTGTACCAGCGGGATGGCGACCGCGATCACACCGGTTTGCCGCGAGCGCAGACTGCGCGCCACCGGATTGACCGCGTAACCGGCTTCCGCGGCGAGGCGTTGAATGCGCGTGCGTGTGCTTTCGGCGATCAGCGGGCTGTTGGCGAGCGCGCGCGAGACGGTGGATTCGGAGACGCCCGCCAGCTTGGCGATGTCCGACATCTGCAGGTTCGCGGGGGCGCGCGAGGGACGACCACGGGGGATATTCATGCCCCAAGCCTCGCGCGATTGCACCTAAAAATCAATAGCTTGCATAAATCGACGCCATGTAAGCGATTTACTTGCCGAAAAATGCAAGCCTCAGGCGCCGCCCGCGAAGCCTTGTTGCCGCCACGCCTCGAACACCACCACTGCGACAGCGTTGGACAAATTCAAACTGCGGTTGTCCGGGCGCATCGGCAGCCGCAGCCGTTGCGCGTCGGGAATCCGCGTCAGCACGTCCTGCGGCAGCCCGCGGGTTTCCGGGCCGAACACGAACGCATCGCCCGGCGCGAACGCGGGCGCGTCGTAGCGCACCGCATTGCGCGTGCTCAGCGCGAACACGCGCGGCGGCGCGCCGTGCGCCTCGGCGATGGCCGCGAGCGCGGCGTCGACATCGTCGTGCACGCGCATCGGCGCGTACTCGTGATAATCCAAACCCGCGCGCCGCAACTGCTTATCGTCGATCTCGAACCCCAACGGCCGAATCAAATGCAACCGCGCGCCGGTGTTGGCGCACAAGCGAATGACGTTGCCGGTGTTGGGCGGGATCTCGGGCTGGTACAGGATGACGTCGAACATGCGGGTCTTGTGGGGTGAGGGGCGGGTGGGGCGGTGCGGTGTGCGATCGTCGGTTCACCGTCGGCGAAGCCGATGTCAGTGGCCGGCCGCGCGATAACGCTCGCCGTCGGTCTGCGCGCGGCCCATCGCGACCAGCATCTCCAGCACGTGCGGCAAACGTTTTTTCCACGGGCCGCGGGCGGTGAAGCGCGCGGCGATGTCGTCCAGCGACAGCGCGGTGGGTGCGGACGACAGCGCATCGGCGACGGCGCGCACCTGCGCGACGGCGTCTTTCGGCCACGGCTGCGGTTTGATCGCGGCCACCGGCACGACATCGTCCGGCGCGTCGTCCGGCGCATCGGTTTCGATTTCCGTTTGCTGTGGTGCGGATTGCGGGTTTTGGAATTCGGGCCGCAACCAACGCACCAGCCCGCGCGCTTCCTCGGCCGCGCGCTCGGCGTTCAACGCGACCAAACGCTCCAACACCGCCTCGTCGAACGCGCGCTTGGCGTCTTCGCGAGACAAGCCCGCGACGATTTGCGCGCCTTGCCCTGCGCGGGTGTTTGCTCCGACCTTCGCGCCGGTGCTTGCTCCCTCCGCCGCGCCGGGTATTACGCCCTCCCCCGCGTGCGGGGGAGGGTTGGGGTGGGGGCCATCGTTGCCGTGCGCCACGCGCAACAGCGGCAACAGATCGGACCAGCAGTACGCATCGAGCACGGCGGCATCCAGATCGTCGTGAATCTGGCGCAGCACCGACACCAGCCCGTGCTCGTGGATCGTGCGTTCTTTCGCGCTCAGCGTTTCGCCGCTGCGCAATTTTTCCAGCACGTTGTACATGCCGGTGAGCGTGAGATCGGGATGCGCGGCTTGTTGGCGTTTGCGGTGGGTGTCGAGTTTTTCGGCGAATTCTTTGATGAAGCTTAGTTGGCTTACAACCTCTGATGGAAAAGGGAAGGTTTCAAAGCATCGCGTCTTGTTGTAACGCGGCCTATCTTCCAATGTTCCGCCTGCAGCAACAGCCCATACAGTGTGCAGCTCGCTAGATAGAACGCCATAAAAAAATGGGTTATTCAGTGCAATTACGGCAACAGTTCCTTCTGCGAGGATTTCAGTAGATATTCTGTGAAACACTCGATGTTTCGCGGTTTCTGTTGTCATTAAGCAAACAGGTATTTCTCGAACGGCTGATCGCATACCGGGCTGGTTTTCGCCAAAAATCCACCAACGGTCTCTTTTTAGCGCGCGAGGATTTTGCTCTCTAACAGGCTTAACCCTATCGAGCAGCCATTGATAAGTCGCTGGGAAATTTAAGGCGAGACTTCTCTCGTCAATTTGATCGCAGTCGATCGCGAATAGATTGCGCTTAACAGAAGTTAGATCTCTGCCGCTGACAAACGTACGCGCTAATGTTTTTCCGCCGTCCGCATTTTTCAGAAAATTTACTTGATCCGAATCAACAATAAATCCATCGCCATAAAACTTAACTCCCCAAAAAGAAATTCTAGAATTTGCTAATAAAGGAGAAGATCTGGCGGGAGAAACATCAATCCTTAGGTCCTCAAGAATTCGGCCAGACTTGGAAGAAAGTACTATTTCAGCGGGAGCGCGGTCGTCCACGTCAAGCTCGTTGGCTACACGGCATAAAATTCCATCAAAATCACCCTTTTCTCCTACTGTCATTGCCACGCGGACAGACGCGCCATCGCCGGATTCAATCCACGGATGATCCGGAATTGCGAAAATGATGCTGATGCGATTTGTGCTCGAGAGATGATACTTAAGCAATGCTCGGTTAAATACTTGGGTAATGCTGTTTGTAGTAATTAGCCCAAATCTTTTAAGCCTGTCAGCCGATAAAGAGGATGCTGCTATATCCCACCAATACATAACAAAGTCAGCATTGTCCGGTACATTTTCATAGACCATTGCTAGCGCTTCTACGTACCCGTCGCCTAAAGCCAACCTCATTCGCCTTGTGCCAATAAACGGCGGATTCCCCACCACGAAATCCGCGTCCGGCCATGCGGCCTTGCGCGGGTTGATGTAGCGCTCCACCGGCTTGCGCGCGGTGTCGTCGGGAATCTTCTCGCCAGTGATGGGCGAAACTTTCATGGTCTCGCCGTCCCAGCGCGTGACCGGTACGCCGCGTTCGTCCAGCACGTATTCCATGCGGTCGTAGGCCAGCACCGCGTCGCGGCACTCGATGTTGCGGAAATCGCGGACCACGGGAATCGGCGGGTTCACGTCGCCGCGGGTGCGGAAATGCCACTGCAGATAACCGATCCACAGCACCACTTCGGCGATGGCGGCGGCGCGCGGGTTGAGTTCGATGCCCAGCAGATTGTGCGGGTCCACGGTTTCGCCCGCGGCGGCGTCGGCGCGCTCTCCCGCCAGCGCAAGGCCGGTCTGGCGGTCGCCCAATTCGTCCAGCGCGTTCAGCACTTCGCCTTCCAGGCGCTTGAGATGTTCCAGCGTGACGTACAGAAAATTGCCGCTGCCGCACGCCGGATCGAGCACGCGCACGGTACACAGACGATGATGGAAACGCCGCAACTCGGCGACGGCTTCGTCGTGCTGCCCGTCGGCATCCAGCACCATCGCGGCGGCCTGCGCGTCGCTCCATTCCGCGCGCAGCGGTTCGATCACCGTCGGCAACACCAAACGTTCGACATACGCGCGCGGCGTGTAGTGCGCGCCGAGTTTGTGCCGGTCTTTCGGGCTGAGCGCGCGTTCCAACAGCGTGCCGAAGATCGCCGGTTCGACGTGCTTCCAATCGGCTTTCGCGGCCAGAATCAACAATTCCAGTTGCGCTTTGTCCAGCGGCAGCGCGTCGGGCTGCTTGAACAATTTGCCGTTGAACTGCAGCACGTCGCTGGCGATGGCCGCGGAGAACCCGCCGTTGTCCATGTCGCGCCACAACTGCGCCAACATGCGCATCGCCACGTCGGGCTGTTGTTCGTAGCGGATCAACAGGTCGCGGAAGCTGTCCTTCGGCAGCAGGCGCACGTCCTCGGCGAACATGGTGAACAAGCAGCGCATCAGGAACTGCGCGACTTGCTCCGCGCCGTGACCGGCGGCTTCGAGACTTTTCGCCAGCTCGGCGAGTCGTTCGGCGATGGCGCGGGTGACGCGCGCGGATTCGCGGCTGGGATCGAGCGCGAGCGGGTCGGTCCAGACGCTGCGCAGGCGCTCGCGCAGCGTCGCGTCGCGCAGGTCCGCGAGCGCGATGCGGTGGCTGCGCGGGTCGGGAAACGGCGTGTAGGTACCGCCGCTGCGCGAGAACTCGGCGTACAACTCGATGCGATTGCCGACATCCACCACCACCACGAACGGCGGCCGGCCTTCGTCCGCCGGCAAGGCGCGGGCGTACTGTTCGGCCTGACTGCGCGCGCGCAACAGCGCCTGGTCGAAACCGCGGGTATGCGCGGCGGCTTTGAGTTTCTTGGATTCGAGAACGAAAGCGCCGCGGCGATACAGATCGATGCGCCCGGCGCTGGTGCTGCCGTCGCCGTGCGCGAACACGATGGGCCGCTCGAACATGTAGTTCTGCTCGGGCGTGGGATGCGGCGCCTCCACACCGAGCAGACGGCACAGATCGATCAGAAAACTCTGCGACGTGGATAACTCCGACGCGGCGACGCCGCTCCACTTGGCGATGAAGCTGTCGGCATCGTCCTGCGCGATCTCGCGGATGTCGGGCGGGGTCATGGCGGTCCTTTGCGGGGTGTGCCGTCGTTGCGATCGGCCGGCGCTTGCGATTCGTAGTCGTCGACCGCGCGTTCCTCGCCCGGATCATCGATCGCGGCGAGGACAGCGTCGGCCAAATAGACGCGGCCGCGGCCGCTGACGGACAGCGCGCGCACCATGCCTGCGGTTTCCAGCGCGGCGAGCGTTTTGCGCGCGGTGGGGGCGCTGACGCTCAGCAGCGCTTGCGCGCGTTTGATGTCGATGAACGGGTTGACGAACAGCGCGTCCACCAGCGCCGCGGCGCGCGGGTCGTGCGCGAGTGCGTTGCGCATGCGCTCGCGCAGCGCGAGCAACTGCTGCGCTTGCCGCAAGGCGCGACGCGCGCTCCATTCCACGCCGGCCAGAAAGTAGTGCAACCAGCCCAGCCAATCGCCGTGGGTGCGGATGCGCATCAGGCTGCGATAGTAATCGTCGCGGTTGCGCTCGATGAATTCCGACAGATACAACAACGGTTGCGACAAGCGCCCGCGTTCGATCAGGAACAGGGTGATGAGCAACCGGCCGACGCGGCCGTTGCCGTCGAGAAACGGATGGATGGCTTCGAAATGCTCGTGCATCAACGCGCATTGCACCAGATCGGGCAATTCGCCGCGCTGATGCAGGAACAGTTCCCATGCCGCCAATGCGTCGAGCATCTCCTGCGGGGGCGGCGGCACGTACGGTGCGTTGGCCGGGGTGCTGCCGTGCGGGCCGATCCAATTCTGGCTGCGGCGGAATTCGCCGGGCGTGGCGCTGTCGCCGCGCACGCCGCGCATCAGGCGTTCGTGCACTTCGCGCACCAGCCGCAGCGACAGCGGCAGGGTGGCGAGGCGCTCGATGCCGTAGTCCAGGGCCTCGACGTAATTTCGGACTTCGTGCACGTCGTCGGGCGGTGCATGCGGCGGTTGCCCGGCTTCGTCGGCCAGCAGATCGGACAGACTGGTGCGGGTGCCTTCGATGCGCGAGGACAGCACGGCTTCGCGGCGGACGTAGGAAGCGATCAACAGGTACGGATTCGGCAGCAAACGGCCGATGCCGGAGAGTTCGCTCAGGGCGGCGTCGGCGGCCGAGAGCAGGCGAACCAGCGGCGGCGTGTACTCGATCGGCGGCGGAGGCGGCGCCGGGACGAAGGCGTAGTAACCCTGCGCCGTGCGCATGACGCGGCCGGTTTGCGGTGCGTGGAAGTCGTCTGGGCGCATATCGACCGCCCTTGAATGAAAAAATAGACGCCGATCATTCCACCAAGGAAAAAAAATCGCAATATTTTTCTTTTCGCGCCCGGTAAAGAAAATCCGCGACGCGATTGTGGGAGCGCACCGCCGCTTTGAACCTGCCCCGGCCGTGCGAGCAGGCCCCAGAAACGCCTCGCCCCCGGCAAGCGGGGGCGAGGTGGGGTCATGCGGGGCAGGGCGGGCTTACCAGACCACTTCCGCCATCGAGCAGTTCAAACCCGAGCCGATGCCGAGCAGGGCGATGCGGTCGCCTTTCTTGAGGCTGCCCATTTCGCGGAGTTTGCTCAGCACGATCGGCACCGAGGCGGGGCCGATGTTGCCGTGTTCGCCGAAGATGGTCATGACCTTCTTGGGGTCGATGCCGAAGGCCTGCACGAAGGTTTGGGTGTGGACCTTGCTGATCTGGTGGATCACGAACTGGTCCATTTCTTCCACCGCCCAGCCGAGCGCCAGCTTGGCGGCGATGAAGGTTTTCTGGGCCAGCTTCATGCCTTCGATCAGCAGCATCTTGGTGTCGGTGACCATGCGGTCGAGGTTGCCGCGGCAGAGTTTGTTCCACTGCGTGGCCGCGCGGGTGACGCCGCCGCGGTAGCGCGGGGCGCCCGGGGCGAGCTCGGCGCGGGCCAGCACCATCGCTGCGGCGCCGCAACCGAGCGTCAATGACGCCATTTCGTTGCGGAACTCGTCTTCGGTGAGGTCCGGGCTGCTCATGCGCTCGAGGGTCTTGTCGTAGACGAGATTGGCGGTTTCGCCGTCGACGATCAGTGCGTAGTCGATCTCGCCGCGTTCGATCATGCGGCTGGCGATGTCCATGCCGTTGAGGAAAGCGAGACAGGCGTTGGCCACGTCGAAGTTCTGGCAGGTGTCGGGCAGGCCCAGGTTGCCGCTGACGATGCTGGCGGTGGAGGGCTCCAGGAAGTCGCGGCTGACCGAGGTGTTGACCAGCAGGCCGACGCGCGCGGGGTCGATGCCGGCGTCGGCAAGCGCCTTCACGCCGGCCAGAGTGGCGGCGTCGGAGGCCTGGACGCCGTCGTCCCACAGGCGGCGGCAGTAGATGCCGGCGATATCTTCGAGCACGTTGGTCTTGATGCCGAGACGGTCGAGGGTCGGCTGCAGCCGGGCGTTGATCTCAGCGCTGGTCAATTGACGCGGTGCGTCGATATGAGCCAGACCGGCGATGGCGACATGTTGAAACAGCATGGGCAGACGACCGTAGCGGGCGGAGAGCCGCATAGGGTAGCGCGTTTCCACCCTCGACTGGGGTTTGGGGGTGGACGGCCCCGGCGCGACCCGAGCCGGCGGGCAGCTCGATGCGGGGATAAAGCGCGGCTCACGCGGCCCTGCAGCCGTCGAAGCGTGCGGTTCATCTCAGAATCGACCGCCGGGGGAGGGCCGGGCGGCCGACGGACGGTGTGGAGAGGCGACGGCTTCGTTGGGGCGATGGCGGGGTGTTCCGGGGCCGCCGTTGTGAGGCGCGGCGGAAAGACGCTTGTCATCCCGAGCGCAGCGAGGGACCTGCTGCTTCACCGCCGGAGCAGAACGTAAAACAGGTCCCTCGCTGCGCTCGGGATGACAGGGGCTGGCCTGAACGGCGGCGGGCTCGGCGGCGGGGGCGATGACCTCTGCCATACGCGGACCGCCCCGGTTTAGCGGTACATCGTCGGTCCCTTCGATGGAGTACGACATGACGCGATTGATCGTGGATGCGGTTTCGCAGGAAACCAAATCGGTGCATGAGGACGGATTTTCGCTGCAGGTGTTCGTTTCGGTCTCGCGCGCGGACACCGGCGCGCCGGTGAACGGCTTGAGCCCGGAGCATTTCCGCGTGTGTTCGCCGCTCGGCGCGGTGTTCGAAATGCATCTGTTGGGCGGGCATGAATTGCAGTGGGAACCCGCCGACACCGAAGCGGCCGGCTGCTACAGCCTGCGCATCGTGCGCAAATGGGCGCACACCGGCGAATTGAGCGAGTGGAGCAAACTCGACGAGCATTGCTTCGGTTTGCAAGTGCGCGCGCCGAACGCCGACGGCGGGCCGCCGCATCTGGGACAAACGGCGGTGCGGATCGGCAACTCGGCGCCGCGCTGAGGCGAACATCGCGTCGCGCAGGATGCGAGCGCGGGTGCGAGGGGTAGCGCGGCCTTCAGGCCGCTTGAGTCGCGGCTCGAGCCCGCGACATCCACGACGAGCGGACCGAGGCCGCTCTACCGCAGGCGTTGCGCGTCGATGACGCTGCCGCACCAGCGACGAACAGCAGCTTCGGAACTTCGAAAAACGCGATGCCCGCCGTGAAGGCGGGCATCGGTGGATCGTCGCAAGCGCGCGGCCTGAGTTCGCGCGCGTCGTCGCATTACTTTTTCACGGCCTTACCGTCGGCATCGATGATGGTCACTTCGCCGAACTTCAGCGCGCGCACCGGTTTCTCGATCTGCTTGAGATCGCCGACCACCACCCAGGTCAGCGCATCGGGATCGATCGTCGCAGCGGCGGCTTTCACTTGCGCCACATCGAGCGATTCGATTTGCGCCTTGCGCTGGAACACGTAGTCGTCGGGGCGGTTGTAGCGGACGAGGCCGGTCAACGTGCCGAGCACCGCGTTGGCGGTTTCGTAGGAACCCGGCAAACCGCGGATTTCGGTCGCTTGGATCTTCGCCACTTCCTCCGGCTTCGGCGGCGCTTTGCCGCTGGCGTAGTCGGAGATTTCGCGACGTAGTTCTTTCAGCGAATCGGCGGTTTTGTCGATCTGCACCGCCGCGAACGCCATCCACGGGCGCTGGCCCAGCGCGTTCGACGCCGAGCTGTACGAACCGTAGGCCCAGTGTTTGTCCTCGCGCAGATTCATGTTCAAGCGCGAGGAGAACTCGCCGCCCAGCACCGCGTTGGCGATGTCGAACGTGATGGCTTTGGCGTCGGTGGACGGCGGCGCCAGTTGGCCGACGTAGATGTTGGCTTGGATCGCGCCGGGCTGGTCGATCAAGAACACGCGCGGTTTCTTCGGCAGCGCGACTTGCGGGATCGACGCGTTGGCGCGCGTTTCGCCGCCGCTCCAATCGCCGAGATGTTTCTCCAGCAGCGGCACGAGTTCTTTCAACGTGGTGTTGCCGACCACGTTCAGCGTAGCGCCTTCCGGTCGCACCCAGGCGGCGTGATAAGCGACCAAGTCTTCGCGGGTCAAGGTTTTGATCGCGTCCTCGGTGCCGCTACCGCTGAACGGAATGGCGTAGGGGTGGCCTTCGCCGTACAGCAACGGCGGCAGCACCCGCATCGCGGCGCTGTTCGGCCGCGCTTTTTCCTGCGCGATGCCGGCGATCCAATTCGCCTTCACGCGATCGATCTCGGCTTGGTCGAAGCGCGGGCGGCGCAGCATATCGGCGAACAATCCGATCGAAGCGTCGAGGTTCTGCTTGAGCGCGGAGAGATTCGCATTGGCGCCGTCGAGACCGGAGCTGGCGCCGATGTTCGCGCCCAACGCTTCGGCGCGATTGCCGAAAGCGATCGCGTCGTACTGGCCCGCGCCTTCGTCGAGCATGCCCATGGCGAAGCTCGACGTGCCGAGTTTGCCGGCGCGATCGGTGGTGAAACCGCCGGAGAACATGTAGTTCATCTGCACGACCGGAATGTCGTTGCGTTCGGCCAATACCACGCGCGTGCCGTTCTTCAGCGTCGCGCGCTGCAGCGTCGGGAATTTCAGCTCGGGGAAGGTGTCGGGTACTTTCACGCCTTGGCTGCGATCGACCGTGCTCGGCGTGGTTTTGTATTTGGGATCGACCGGCGGCAAGGTCAACGCGGCGGGTTCGACTGCGGCGTCTTCCGGCAGCGGCGTGCGCTCGCCCGGCGTCACCACCAAGGTGTGGCTGCCTCTGCCGGCGCCCAACCAAGCGTTGCCGGCGGTTTTGATCTGCGCGACGGTGACGGTGTCGATGATCTTCAGCGATGCGCGGAAACAGCCCGGATCGCGCGTGTAGACGGCGCATTCGGCCAGCACATCGGCTTTGCCGCCGAACCCGCCGATGCGTTCGATGCCGCGAATGAAGCCGGCCTTGATCGCGGTGCGCGCTTGATTCAATTCGGTTTGCGTGGGGCCGTCGCGCAGTAATTTCTTCAGCTCTTCGTCGATCGCCGCCTCGACCTTCGCCGGGTCCACGCCTTTCTTCACCGTGGCGGAGATGAAGAAATTGGAGCCGAGCTGCGAGGTGAACGCGGACGCGCTGATGTTATCGACCAACTGATCCTTGAACAGCAGGCGCTGGTCCAAACGCGACGACCGGCTGCCGCCGAAAATCTGCCCGAGGATCTGCAGGCGGTCGGCATCGGCGGTGCCGGTTTGGGCGACGTTCCAAACGCGATGCACGCGGGCTTGCGGCACTTTATCGGCGATGACGCTGCGCGAGTCGGCCTTCAGCGGCGCCACATCGATCTTCGGCTGCGCCATCGTCGGGCTGGCGGGGATATGCCCGAAATACTTCGCGACTTTTTCCTTCGCGGTGGGCAGATCGATATCGCCGGCCAGCACAAGCACCGCGTTGTTCGGCCCGTACCACGTGCGGAACCAGTTCTTCACGTCGTCGAGGGACGCGGCGTTGAGATCGGCCATCGAACCGATGGTGGTGTGGTGATACGGGTGGCTCTCGGGGTACATCGCTTTTCCGAGCAACGTCCAGACTTGGCCGTAGGGCTGGTTCTCGCCCTGGCGCTTTTCGTTCTGCACCACGCCGCGTTGTTCGTCGAGCGTTTTCTGATCGATCGCGCCGAGCAGATGGCCCATGCGGTCGGACTCCATCCATAGCGCCATGTCCAGCGCGGTGGTCGGCACGTTTTGGAAATAATTGGTGCGGTCTTGATTGGTGGTGCCGTTCTGATCGGTCGCGCCGACCAACTCGAACGGCTCGAAGAATTCGTTCGGATGGTTTTCCGAGCCGTTGAACATCAAGTGTTCGAACAAATGCGCGAAGCCGCTGCGGCCCTTGGGTTCGTCCTTGCTGCCGACGTGGTACCAAATGTTGACCGCGACGATCGGCGCCTTGCGGTCGGTATGCACGATCACGCGCAACCCGTTCGGCAGGGTGAACTGCTGGTGGGGAATATCGACATTGGCGCCGCGTGCGGGTTTGGCGGCCGAAGCGTCGAAGGGCGTGACGAGACCGCCGCCGAGGGCGACCGTAAGCGCGAGGGCGAGGGCGCCGAATCGGAACGAAGCGGGGCGCGGGCGGGCGATGGGCATACAGAACTCCTGGCGGCGGACGGTGGCGCGAGAAAACGTCGAGTGCGAGCCGGACGGGGCGCGAGGCGCCCGGCGTCGATGCTTCGATGGCATCGGCTCGGCGGGAGGTGCATGCTAGCCCTTCGAGGCGGCGACCGGCACTAGGCCACAAGTCCCGGCTCCGTGGCCGAGCGTGCCTCCGGCGACAGCCTCAGGTCCCTCGCCTCGGGCAAGGCCCGAGCGATGCCATCCCGGTGGCGTCCGAACGCCACGAGCGCGGCCTCGCCGGGGCTTCGCGCGCAGAAATGCCGAACCGTTCAGAGTGTCCCGAAGGAGACCACCGATGTCCCGACATGTCCTCGTGACCGGCGCCAACCGCGGCATCGGTTTGGAATTCGTCCACCAACTGCTGGCGCGCGGCGACCGCGTCCTGGCCACGTGCCGGCATCCGGGCAAAGCCACCGCGCTGAACCCCTTGGCCGGCGAATACCCCGGCCGCCTGCACGTGCTGCCCCTGAACGTGGCCGACGCCAAGTCGCGGGCCGAGCTGGTGCGCGAATTGCCCCTCGTCTGCGAGTCGCTGCAGGAGCGCCCGTTCGATCTGCTGATCAACAATGCCGGCGTGCTGCATTCGGGCGAACGTTTCGGCCATCTGTCCGAAGCGCATCTGGACGACAGTTTCCGCGTCAACGCCTCCGGCCCCTTGTTGTTGACCGAAGCCTTGGCGCCGCATCTGGCCGACGGCGCGAGGGTGGCGAACCTCTCGTCGATCCTCGGTTCCATCGCCAACACCCAACGCTTCGGCACGCCCAGCTACAACATCAGCAAAGCCGCGCAGAACATGGCGACGCGCTTATTGGCGCATGCGTTGTCGAATCGAGGCATTGTCGTGGTCGCGCTGCATCCGGGCTGGGTGCAAACCGATATGGGCGGCGACGGCGCGCAGATCGCGCCCAAGGATTCGGTCGCGGGCCTGCTGCGCACGATCGACGGGTTGACGCTGGCGCAAAGCGGCGGGTTCTTCGACTGGACCGGCGCGCCGATGGCGTGGTGATCCGGCGGCCGCCGCACGCGTTCCGTGCCCGCGTCGTTTGCCTAAATGGAAATTCACATTTGCGGGAATGAGGGTCGCGACGGCTGCGACGGAGCCCCTTAGAATGTGACCACCATCAAGGATCACGGGGGCTGGGGATGCGCGATCGGCACGGGCGTGGGGACGGGCTTAAGCGTTTGGACGATGGCATCGACGGCGGCGGCCATTCGGATCGCATGCCTCCTCGCGATGTCTCGGGTTGGCGGGCCAGGATGCGCGCCTTTGCGCGCCGCTTGCGCACCGGCGGCGGCGCCCTCGCGATCACCCTAGTCGTCGGTCTCGCCAACCCCGGATTAGCGCCGCGCACAGCGGCGCAAACGCCGCCGACGGGCTTCGATCTGATCGGCGATCAAACACCCGTCAGTCTGCTCGGCGAATTGCCCGTGCACGACCCCACCCTGGGCCGCACCGCCGGCAGCGGCGGGGTGAGCGGCGGCGCGGCGACGTACGACATTCCGATCGTCGTCCCGCCCGGCCGCCGCGGCATGCAACCCAGCCTGTCGCTCGGCTATAGCAGCCGCGCCGGCAATGGCGTCGCCGGCATGGGCTGGTCGCTCAACGGGCTGTCGTCGCTGCACCGCTGCCCGATGACGATGGAACAGGATGGGCAGATCAAAGCGGTCACGCTGACCGACAGCGATCGCCTCTGCTTGGACGGCCAGCGGCTAGTGTTGATGTCCGGCACCTATGGTGCGGCGAACGCCACCTACGGCACCGAACTGGATAGCTTCGTGCGCGTGACCCAATTGGGCGGGAACTTGGTCTCGGCCGCCACGTATTTCAAAGTGGAGCGCAAATCCGGCGAGATCGCGTGGTACGGCGAAGCGAGCGGCCTTTCCTACAACGCTCGCGTGATTCCGGGCGGCGTGACCCTTCCGTTGACCTGGATGATCCGCAAGGTCGAAGACCGCGTCGGCAACGCGATGGATTACGTCTACGCCAATCACGGCGAAGGCGAGACGCTGATCGAGTCGATCTACTACACCGGCTTCGGCGGCAGCCTGGGCAATCGCCGCGTCGCGTTCTTCTACGAAGCGCGCCCAACCGGCGCGGGCACCAACGACCTGTCGTCCTCGTATCTGGCCGGCGGCGTGACCCGGCAGACGAAACGGTTGACGGGCATCGTCACCTTCGTCGCTACCGAGCCCGTGCGCAGTTGGACCCTGAACTACGGCAGCGGTGCCAGCAGCGGCAGCGGTCGCAGCCTGCTGCAGACGGTGACGGATTGCGCCTACGACGGCGCGAACTGGATCTGCAAATCGCCGGTGAGTTTTACTTGGCAGCAGGGGCCGGCGACGTACTCATTGAAGAGTCCGACTCTTCTGCCCAATCTCGGTGGCGCCGGGTCCGCGAGCATTCGACCCTTGGGCGATGTGGATGGTGATGGCGCGACGGAAGTGCTTCTCAATGGTTCTATCACCTCGCTCACGCCCGAGCGGACGGTGCGCTGGACGATGGGAATTCCCTCGCAGTACGCCATGTACGCACTCGACCAATTCGCCGACTTCAATCAAGACGGCCGGGTCGATTTTATCGGGCGCGATACCACCACCAATACCTTCGTGGTACGAACCTGGAATGGTTCGCCGACCGAAACGAACTTCGCCGCCGCGTTCGGCAACGTGATCAACACCGGTGTTGCGGCTACAGTCAACGACACATTGAAATTTGTCGGCGATTTGGATGGAGACGGTCGCGCCGATCTTGTGGTCAGGCGCCCCGGAAGCTCTTTTACCGGAAGCTGCGCAGCGAGAATCCACCTCTATCGCAATCAATACAATGGCGCTTCGCCTCCGACCTTTCCTGAGATCGCAAACCACTGTCTCTCGAACTCCCATAACCAGTTGTGGATCGGCGAACAGTTCGACCGCGTTCGGGATTTCGACGGGGACGGCCTCGCCGATATTTGGATCGATTCGCCGCTCGAATTTTGGAGCGGCCCCGGCGCACCCGAAAAGGGACGCAAATTGAGCCGCATTCTGTTCGGTACGAAGAGCGGCGGCACCTACTCACTGACGCAAAAACAATTCTCGGATCTCTTTACTGCCACTCAGCCGCGCGATGCGCACGAATCCAAAGCGGGTTTGTTCAATCTGTGGTTGGACGTGAATGGGGATGGCCTGGACGATTGGTTGTACGTCGGTTATGACGTGAAGTGGAAGCTACGCTACAACCGCGGCAATGTGCTGGGGCCGATCTACGACTTGAACACGAACGTCGGGCTTGCCGGCTGCGGTGATGGCACCGGCACGAGCAGTACGAGATGCGCGGAAGTATGGCAACCCTGGCAAGCGCAGCATTTGCAGGCGGGGGATACCGACGGCGACGGGCGCGCGGAACTGCTGTACCCCAGCGCGTTCGCCGCGAACATGTGTACTTATAAATACGTCGACAATGGCACGTGCCCCGGCGGCGACGGCACCGGCTGGGCGTGCCAAGAGCGTTGGGTGTGTCCTGAAGACCCGGTGACAGGTCAAGCGCCGCCTTCGGCTTCCGGTGTCTCGTCGGATACGGACGGCGACGGCCACCCTGACTCCGAGTTCTCGCAACTCACCGTCGGCACGCATAAAAAAGGCTGGCCCGACCACAGCACCTACAAACTGAGCGCGCTGAAGGTCGCTGAAAACGCGACGGGCGTGCCGGCGATCGCGACGACGACGACAGGCGCGTTGTCGGGCGCGGCGAATATGCCGTCGGATGATATTTACGGCGATGGTCAGACCGATCAGTTGTTGATGACCTCGCCCGAGTACGGCTTGCGCGATTCGTTCGGCATTCGCACCTCGCAGGGCAATCCGGCCACGCCGGTGCCGCCGAGCGTCTCGCCGACCACGCTGCCCAACGGCTTGCCGATCTTCACCGGCAACGTGCTGGTGAACGAGAACACCGGGCCGGCGGCGGCGAAGAACGCCGATGGCATTACGCCGCAGACGCAGGACGTCATCGCGTCGGTGAACGAGGGCTTCGGCCTGCAGGTGCAATGGCGGTATTCGCCGCTGGCGGGCAAAGCCGGGCGTACTGCGGGCACCACGCCGCTGTACACCGTGCCGATGGTGGCGTCGCAGCGCTACATCGACGAGCGCCATATCTATTTCACCTCGTCGATGAATATCGTCGCGGAGATGCTGAGCAGCGACGGCATCGGCGGCTTGCGCACCTGGCGTTACGGCTACGGCGAGGCGATGTACAACACGCAAGGCCGTGGCTTCCAGGGCTTCCGCACCATCATCGAAGAAGACGTGCTGGCGGGCCTGCGCACGACGACCACGTTCCACCAAAAATTCCCGTTGACCAGCCAACCCGAGCGCATCGTGGTCAACCCGATCGCGCGCACGGGCGAGGACGGGCCGATCAGCAAGGAACAGTACACGTGGCGCTGCGACCGCACGAACCGCGCGAACACGGCGGCGTGTACGCCCACGCCGGGGACGCTGGTGAAGTGGTTCCCGTTCCTGGACACGAAGGAGTCGTGGACCTACGACGCGGTCACGGCGGCCTCGGGCGGCACGCCCGCGATTCTCGGCTACGCGCAGGAAGTGGCCGCGGAAGACGCGACCTGCAGCGGCAATTACGCGAGTGCGTCCGGTTACGACGCCTACGGCAATCTGCTCCACCGCACCACGCACGCGCGCGACCTCGGCACGGGCAGCGCCAGCGGCACCGCGAACCGATTGGATCGCCAGTGCGTACGCGAGATCACGACGGTGCTGCCGGACGTGTCGGCGTGGTGGTTGGATCGGGTGAGCCGCAAGCAGGCGATCACGCAAGTGACCTGGGACAGCACGCAACACGCGCTGCCCGCGGGCACGTCCAACCCGTCGCGCAGCATGACCACCGACTTCGCCTGGAACCCCGACCGCACGCTGGCGACCGAGATCAAACAGCCGGGCGTGGCGAACCAGCAGGTGGTGACGGCGTACACCTATCCGACCACGGGCCATTACGGCCTGCCCTCGGGCGTGGGCGTGACCGCGGACGGCGACCCCAACGGTTCGCGCAGCGTCGGCACCAGCTACAGCGCGGACGGCTACTTCCCGCTGGCGGTGGCGAATGCGTTGAACCACAGCGCGACCACGACGGTGCGCGCGAAAGACGGCCAACCGGCCAGCGTGACCGACGCCAATGGCCTGCGCACGCTGACCGACTACGACGCGTTCGGTTTGGCGATCAAGCAACGCTTCCGGGGCGCGACCGACAGCGTGTACCTCGCGCCGGATCGGCACACGGCGGTGTTCCCCTGCAATACCGGCTCCTGCTGGCTGCCGATCGAGCAATACCAGGTGATGACCGTGCAGGACGGCACGCCGACGAGCCTCGTGCGCTACGACGGCTACGGCCGCACGACGCTAGAGGCGCAGTTGCGGCAGGACGCAGTCTGGACGCATGTGTTCCGGGAATACGCTGCACGCGGCCAATTGCGCTATCGGACGGAACCGTTCAGCGGCGGCGACCCCATCGCGTATCTGTTCTACGAGTACAACGACATCCTGGGCCGGATGACGAAGAAGATCGTGCCGAAGCAAGGCATCGACGGCCGCGGCGACATGGTGACGACCTACGGGTACAGCGGGAGAACCACCAACATCGAGGTACGCGGCAGCGCCGACGCACCGGGTGTGTTGGCCTTGAACCTCAGCCGCACCACCGACAGCCTGGGCCGGTACGTCGAGACCCGGGACGCGCTGAACGGCAGAACGCGGTTCTGGTATGAGGCGAACGGCAACGTGGCCGCGATCGAAGACGCGAAGAACGTCGTCACCCAAGCCGCGTACAACGCGATCGGCCAAAGAACATCGGTGAACGATCCGAACCAGGGCACGTGGAGCTTCCTCTACAACGCCCTGGGCGAGGTGCTGAGCCAGACCGACGCGAGAGGCATCGTCACGGCGATGACCTACGACACGCTGGGCCGTCCGTTGACGCGCAACGCGACGATCGACGTGACCGGCGACAACGTGGCCGACACGGTGGCCGACAGTTGGAGCTACGACCCGGCGAACGCGAAGGGCGCGCCGCTGAGCGAGTCGCGCAGCATCAACGGCGTGAGCGAGCGCACGACGACGCAGACCTACGACGCGCTGGCACGGCCGATCCAGAGCGACATCGTGCAGCGTCTGACCAGCGGCACGGGCAGCTACCGCCTGCGCACCAAGTACGACAGCTACTACGGACGCCCCACAGGCCAGGAGTTCCCCAACGGCGAAGCGGTGCAGGCGATGTACGGCAACTACGGCCACGCCATCGCCGAGAAAGACCCCGTCACCGGCACCGAGTACCGGCGCACCAACAGCGTGAACGCACGAGGCCAGGCCACGCAGGAGACCTTCGGCAACGGCGTGATCCTGAACCCGCAGTACCAGTGGCAAACCGGCCAGCTCACCGAACTGCGCTACAGCAGCGCTAGCGGCCCGCTGCGGCAGTTGAGTTACGGCTACGACGTGTTCGGGAACCTCAAACAACAGAAGCTCAACACCAACCAGAGCCAGGAGGACTACAGCTACGACGAACTGCATCGCCTGGTGCAGAGCATACGATCGGGCGCGGCCAGCGGCACGGTGAACTACGGCTTCGACGCGGTGGGCAACTTCACCAAGAAGACGGACTTCAGCACCAGCGCAGCGAACGCGTACATCTACACGGGCGGCACGTGCGGCGGCGGCGCGAACGCGGTGAAGTCGATCGCGCTGGCGGCGGGCGGCAGCAGAACCTACTGCTACGATGCGAACGGCAACCTGACCGGCGACAACGCGGGTCTGAGCCTGAAGTACGACCACATGGGCATGACGACCGTGGCGCAACGCGGCGCGCTGCGCGACGACTTCCGCTACGGCGCGGACGGCAGCCGTACCAGAAGTTGGGGCAGCGACGGATCGAGAATCTACCTGCCGGGTTACGAACACCGAATCGACACGAACGAAACCAAGGTGTACGTGGGCGACTACGCCGTCATCACCAACGGCAGCGCGGGACGCAAGGTCGAGTACCTGCTGAAAGACCGCCTCGGCAGCGTGGATGCCATCGCCAGCAACACCGGCGCGATCACCGAAACCCGCGGCTACGACGCGTTCGGCAAACCTAGAAGCGGCACCTGGGCCGACCTCGCGCCGCCGAAACTCGGCAGCACCAACGTCACGCCCAAAGGCTTCACCCAGCACGAGCACCTCAACCAGCTCGAACTGATCCACATGAACGGAAGAGTGTTCGACTACAACGTCGGGCGGTTCACGGGGGTGGATCCGGTGATCCAGTTCCCGCTCAACAGCCAGAGTCTGAATCCGTACTCCTACATCCTCAACAACCCGCTGTCGGGGACCGATCCGACGGGGTACGCGGCGCAAGATTGCCATAGCGCAACGTCAGAGGGCAGTTGCACACACACCGAAACCGGATCACGCGTCCATAGGGAGGGCAACATCGGTTCCGACAGCAAGGGGAATGCGACATTCACTGGCCCGGGAGCAGTGGGTGGGAGGTTAATTACATCAACAGGTTCGATCTCGGCGCATGGGAGCGTTGCTCTTGCCAGGCATGAAGCGGCGCATGAAGCAGCGAATGGTGCATCTGGCGGACAGGGCGCGACTGGCGCAAGCAGTCGCCAAAATCAAAGCAGTAGTATTTCGAATTTATTTACTACAAATAACCAAGAGCAGACTTCTGCAGGCGCATGCAGCGCATACGTTGCGCCTACGCCCTGCGGTGGCTCCAGTGAACTTAAGAAACACGTTAAGAAGCCCAACCTAAAAGAGCCTGATAAAGCCAACCCAAACCTGCAGCCAAAAATTGTGGATGGGCGTTTAGTTTTTGATATTCCATATACAGCCAGCGGCGATATTGATACGGTCAACACCATGCTAGAAACTGCCAAAGAAGAATGGGCAAAAGTCAAGGTTGACCTAAATTTTCAACAAGTATCTGATCCGTCTGACGCCATTGTTGACATCAGCGGAATAGATTCTGTGCGAATGGCTTATGTAACTAGAAGGTGCGTTTGCGAGGATGGCGCAAAAATAGGAGGCTACGCCCCATCCAATTTTTTAAATATCTATTACAACACCGATCAAGGAGTGTCAGATGGCATGACTGGTCCCCACGAGGTTGGCCATTTTCTTGGTCTTCAGCATAGAAAGTTTGGCATTATGCAAATCAGCTCCACAGCGCCGCCGAGGATGGTCACTGCAGCGGATAGAAATAGGTTGCTTAAAGTGTATGGGTTAAAAGAACAATGGAAATCGGCACAGCAAGCCATAAGGCAAGGGGGAAATAGATGAAAAATAAGATTCTGCTCGCCTTTATCGTTGCAACCTTATTTCTTTTTAGCGAAGAAGTTAGCGCGAAGAAGAGAAAGGACCTATCGCCGATGGATATCATTGCTAACCGCGTTATGCAATGGAAAGTGGCGGCTAAAAGTACCTCTGACGACTATGTCTATGAAAAACGAATTTCGTTTCCGTATTTGAGGAATGGAGTTTGCGCTAGATCTGTTGCAGAGTTGCACGCGCCGAATGCGGGAAACGACGATATAAGTGATGATGATCTAATTGAGTACATAAGGTTTTATCGTGTCTTTCTATTTTCTGATGAAAATTCATGCTCCGACGAGTGGAAAAAATATTTTTATGTTAGTTCGGCTCCTCGCGATGAGGTAAGCGCTTTAATGCTATCCAAAAATATCTCTCAAAAAAAATGGAGCGCGATTCCAGGGGGTGGAAAAATTGCGGAAATGCAGTTCGATAGCTCAGTAACAGAGAGTCAGAAGCAATGCCTCATACGAGAGGGAGAATTGCTTTCTTTTTCCTCGGTTGAGTATAAGAGCGTACAAAATAGTAAGCATGGAAGAGTTTTAATTGAATCATGCAAAACAGAAAACACTAGAGTAATCCTTGAGTTTAGTTTTGGTGAGGATTTGAAGATCCAATTTAGAGCTGTTCCTAGGGAGGTTATTGAGGGATAAGTCCGCCGTGACACACTCCACCCTGTCAGATCAACCAGCTTCGCAACTGCCCCGTCTTGGGAAAGCATCACCCCGCTCGCAATGAGCATCCCTTTCCCAAGACGGAGCGGCCATGAGCCAGAACCTGCTGTCGCTGCAATTTTCCGATCAACAACTCGCCGCGATCGATGCGGCCTTGGCGTCGCTGGAATCGGCGTTATCCGGTTTGATCGCATCGACGCCCGATCAACGCCGCGCGATGACCAAGATGCGGCCGAAGTCCGAGGCGTTCTGTCGGCAGGGCTTGATGGCGTAAGGCTCGGGTGGAAATTCGATACCCGCTAACGGAAATTCGGATCGAACCCGCTTCGAGTGAATCCAACCTCACGTCGTATTCTTTATGTCGACGCGCTTTTTTTTGAGCTTCAAGCGAAATCCAAACCACATCGTGCGCTTGACTTCGTACTCATCCGGATCGAGTGCCGCTTCGTACAGATGAGCTCGGTTCCGGCGCGGCGGACGCCCGCTCGGTCCTCCCAAAACCCAGTTCCCGATGCCAAATCCCGGTCGAGGCCTTATCCTTGGCGGCCTTGTTTCGCCCGCGTCCGCGCGGGGAACGCCTCTCAGCCGCCCGCCCATGACCGCAGATCGCTATCCCGACTATCCCTTCACGCCCAAGCGCATGGAAGTGCGCCCGGGGATTTCGATGTCCTATCTGGACGAGGGACCGCGGGACGGGGAGGTGGTGGTGATGGTCCACGGCAATCCGTCGTGGAGTTACTACTGGCGGCATTTGGTGGCGGGGTTGCAGGATCAATATCGCTGCATCGTGCCGGATCACATCGGCATGGGCCTGTCGGACAAGCCGTCGGATGCGGATTACGCGTACACCCTGCAATCGCGGGTGGACGATCTGACGCGTTTGCTCGCCGGGTTGGGGATCGACGGGCCGGTGACGTTGGCGGTGCATGACTGGGGCGGGATGATCGGGTTCGGTTGGGCGCTCGCGCACGAGGCGCAGGTGCGCCGCTTGTTGATCACCAACACCTCCGCGTTCCCGCTGCCGCCGGCCAAGCCGCTGCCGTGGCAGTTGAAGATGTGCCGCGACACCGCGCTGGGCGCGTTCCTGGTGCGCGGGTTCAACGCCTTCGCCGCGGGCGCCGCGCGCGACGGTGTGATGCGGCCGATGTCGGCCGATGTGCGCCGCGCGTATTTGGCGCCGTACGATTCGTGGAAGAACCGCATTTCCACGCTGCGGTTCGTGCAGGACATTCCGCTCGCCGAGGGCGACCGCGCGTGGACATTGGTGAGCAGCGCAGCTAAGCGTTTGCCGGCGTACGCCGACCGGCCCGCGTTCATCGCGTGGGGTCTGCGCGATTTCGTGTTCGATCATCACTTCCTCGAAGGCTTCACCCGCGCCTTGCCGAACGCCGAAACGCATGCGTTCGAGGACGCGCACCATTACGTGCTGGAAGACAAGCACGAAGTGTTGGTGCCGGCGATGCGGCGGTTCTTGGATACGCATCCGATCTGATGGGGCGTTTCGCTTGCGGCGGCGTTGTTCGCGCGGGCTTTCGACGTCGCTGCGCTCGATCGCTTCGCCGCGATCGATCCAAGAAACGCTTCGAGCGGAGCGAACTCCGCCCGAAGCGCGTGCTTACCGCATCTTTGCTCGGTCGAGCCCCTCAGCGGACGCTCGCCCACTGCGCTTGGAACACCGGTAGGTCGCTACGACTGCGATAGCGCGTCGCGTCTCGCTGCGGCCGTCCGTGCTCGGTGGTGATCACCATCGGCGCGCCGATCTCGAAGCTGGTTCGATCGACGGCGCCCGGCAGATAGTAGGTCACGAACAGCGTTTTGCCGCCTTCGGTGCGATCCACCGAGTAGGTGCGCAATTCGCGCCGACCGATGTACAAGAACGGTTCGATCGATGGCGGTAAGGCGTCGTAAACGGCCACCGGCACTTCGACGCGGATCAAATACGCTTGATCGAGTCGTTGCTCGGTGCGCGTGGCGCGCGGCCCGCCGAGTTGCAGCGGTTCGGCGAAACGTACGCTTTTGGCCGACACCACCGCGAACGGCACTTCGGTGGCGACGGGGCGCAGCGGCGTGGGGCGATTCTGCGCGGGCAGCGACGCCGCCGCACTCAGCAGTACGCATAGCGCGAGCGACAGGGCCGGTAGCGGCATGGCCCGTCCGCGAAACATCGTATGGCGTGTGTTCGACATGATGGCGGCCCTCAATTGCCGAATTCGATATCGTCGATGCCCGCTTCGTCGGCACCTTGGGTCTTGATGGTGACTTCGACGATATTGGTCAAATCGACTTGCGAATTGTTCTGGGTGAAGTTGCGGAGCGGGATGCGAACGCCGACCAACTGCGCCTGTACGCCGAAGCCCGCATTGTAGGGATGCGGAATGCGATCGAACTGAGACGACGGCAGATCCCACAGCGCCGTATGGCCCAAGTTGTCCTTGATGTTGACCAAGACGCTCATGTCCGCTCCCGTGCCGGCGGTGGCCGGACGTTTCGCGGCGCGGAAGGTCAAGTGCGAGTACGCGCTCACGTTGCGCTGCCCCACCGGCAACAGGCTGGTGTACGTCTGGCCGGCGGCCCAACCCAGCCGAAGCCCCAGCGTGTCGTGATAGAACGCGGTGTCGCTCGGCGGCAGCGCGCCGGTGTAGTCGGTGCTGTCGTGATTGAACAGGCGCTCGGCGAACGTGGTGAACCCGGGCGCCGTGACCGTGCCGGAAAGCGTGTTCAGCGCGGCGTTCGAGGGCAATTGCTCGAAGTTGTCCAGCGCTTTGCGTTGCGCAGCTTGGTATGTCCAGAACGTGACGTCGTTGCGCATCGATGCGGGCTTGATGCGGCCGGTCAGCACTTCGCGATAGCCCGTTACGCCTTTCAGATGCAGACGGAAGAACGCGGCGACGGTGCTGAGCGCGATTTGGCGTTGCTCGGCGGACGTGATGATGGACGGCGTGGACGTATTGTCGTCGACCGAGCCCGCCCAAGGATTGGGCGATCCCAACGCGGCCGTCGGCGTCCAGATCGTATTGAAGTAATTGTGATTGGCGCTATGTACCCAACCGACGGTTTTGTCTTTCCGCAGCAGCATGCCGTTGGGATATGCGCGGTCGAACGTTCGGAAGCCCTGCAGATTCCAAACATCGCCGTCGCGCGCGCCGATCAACAAGTAATACGCCGCTTTGGTGGGCACGTACGACGTGCCGTTCTGATCGGTCGGCGCGATGGCGTTGACCGCGAGAATCGAGTGCGGATTCGGCCAGGTCGCGTTCAACACTTCGGCCGCGACCACGCCCTCGCCGCCGCGGCTATGGCCGGACAACGCGATCTTGGTCATATCGATCTTGCCGAAGAAGATGCCGCCGAACGGGTCGGTGCCGTTATTGGTCCAATCGCGCAGTTTGTCCAAGTGCTTCAGCACCAGCCGTCCGCGTGCGTTGTAGTTCCAGATGCCGTTATCCGGTTGGACATCGTGCGCGCTGATCGAAATGCTGATGATGCCCTGGCTCGCCAGCCGCTGCATGATGTAGTGGTAGCCTTCGTGGCTGGGGATGCGATTGGCGGCGGCGCAACTCGACGACATCGATCCGATCAAACCGGGGCCGGCGCCGTCGTTGTCGCAATTCAAATGCCGACCGTGCAGGAACAACGCGACCGGATAGTTCGTATTGACGTTGCTGACCGGCGTTCCGGTGCCGGCCACAGTGGCCGGATACATGATGCGCGCCCAGGCCAGATTGACGTTGTAGGTCGGCCCGGTGATGCCGTTCGGGTCGGTGATGCCGGAAATGCCGTTGGACTGCAGCAGTTCGACTTGACCGACCGCGAACGGCCCGGTGTTGCCGGGGTCTTCGTAGATGGTGAAGCCGGGCTTGTCGTAACCGTCGATGAAATCGGTGCCCTTGTCGTACAGATTATCGTGAACGAAGCTTGCGGCGTTCGATGCCGGCACTGCGCCGAAATCGACGATCACTTCGTAGTCGGCGCTCGGCGCGGCTTGCGTGGCGGCGGCCCAGACCATCGTCTTGGTGAAGTTGATGCACCAGGCTTTGACTTGATGGATTTCCACGCCGCCGGAGACATCCACGAGCGGCGGGCTCACGCCGTCCCAATACGCCTGCGATTGCTTGTTCACCACCCAGTACGCGGCGTAGGTGCCGCCGCTGTGGACCGCCGGCACATCGGTCGGATCGACCGCAGCATGGACGTTCTCGCCCTTCTCGAACGCATCGCTGAACTCGAATTTGCCCGGATGCGGTTTGTCGCGCCCGGCGGCTTCGATGACGATATTGCCGTTGATGATCGCGTACAGCACCACGGCGGTATCGTCGTTGTAAGAGAGCACATCGGAGTCGAGCAAGATCGGCCTGCGGTCGGCGACGCCGGCGCGCGCGACCACATCGAAAGCGCCGGGTCGCATCACGCCGCGACTGGCGACTTTCGCCGTGAATCGGGTTTGACCACGAGCGAGCTGGATCGTTTCGATCGCCGGTACGCCGTTTCTGCCGCTTCGATCGTTCAGCGCGTCGCCGACCGACCAGTTGTACGCGTTATCGACCACGAACAACTGCACGGCCGATCCGGCCGGGAAATTGACGCCGGTGACGTAGAGATCTTCCGTCGCCGCTTCGGCGGCGTTGACCAGCACGCCGGCGCTATTGGACGGATACAGCATCGACTTCGCCGGTTTTCGGATAAACAAGTCGCGTTCGGCCAAGATCTCGCCTCTGAGATCGAGCGCCGTCAGCCGCAGATTCCGGCCGACGAAGTAACGCTCGGCTTCCTCGAACGTCAAGAAACCGAGTTCGCGTTTCGCTTCGATTTTGCGCGACGACGTGCCGATGACGCCGCTTTGGAACCAGAACAACGTCGTCGGCACGATGCCTCTGCGATCGGCGAACAGCCGAGCGTAAGACCATTCGTTGCCGAGATCGTCGTGCAAGAACACTTCGACGCCTTGGCCGGGCGCGAGCCCGTCGAGACCGAGCGACAACGAATCGCCGGCATCCATGATGTCGTCGCCGCCGATGGCGCGCGCGACGATGCGGTTGGTGTCGTACAAATGAATCATCGGTTTGACGACCGCCGCTTCCGCGACGCGCACATCGCAACCGGTGAGTTGGCTCGCGGTCCACGCGAGGCCTAAGCCGAACGCGAGCGCGACGATGGCCGCACGACGACGGCGTATGGCGGATGCGATCCATCCGCGAACGGACAAAGATGATGCATGCATACGAGTACCCTCCGTTGGTCCGGGTGCGGCCCGCATCTTGCGAGGCCCATCGGGGCCCCCTTGGCCCACCCGTATTGCAGACTACGCCTGTACGCAGCGAAACAGGACGCCATTTCGCGACCGTTCGTCGGAGCGGCGATCGAGAGCGGCGTCGTGTTGCGCGATAGCGATCGTTCGGCGGCCGACGATTGCGGCTGCCGATGACCGCATTCAGCGAACTGCGGGTATTTCCGACGACATCGCGCGTTCGACCTCATCCCGTGTCAGCGGCGCCATGCCGTGCGAGATGCGCGCGCGATCGCATTGCGGATTCGGCGCGCCGTTCTCCCACGACATACGCAAGTCGCGACAGGCGGTCGGCCGCGCGTCGTAGATCGTGCAGCGTGCGTCTCGGCCGACTTCGCCTTCGAGCGCGATGCAGCGCGGCTGTTTCGACCACGTGCCGCGCATACAGCGCTGATGCGAATCGAGAACTTCGGTCAACGCGACCGGCACCACGCCGCCCAACGAGGGTTCGGCTTCCGACCAATGCAAGCTGACGCGATAGGCAGCGCAACAAGCGCCGCAGGCAAGGCATGGATGCGACATGGCGCGGCGACACGATGGCGAAGTCGCGATTCTAGCCTTGCGCGGGGCCTCGATGCGCCGCACAAGGGATATCGGTTTGGGACGTGCCCGCGACGACCGCTACAATTGCGCGATGACCACATCCTGCAATATCGCCGCACGCCTGCCCGAACTGGCCCGCGAGCGCCCCGAGCAAATCGCGATGCGCTGCCCCGGTCGCGACGGCGCTTACGCCATCGCCTTGACCTACGCCGACTTGGATCGCCGCAGCGACGCCATCGCTGCGGGGCTCGCGGCGCGCGGCATCGTGCGCGGCACGCGCGCGGTGCTGATGGTGCGGCCCACGCCCGAATTCTTCCTGCTGATGTTCGCGCTGTTCAAAGCCGGCGCGGTGCCGGTGTTGGTCGATCCAGGGATCGATAAGCGCGCGTTGAAGCAATGCTTGGGTGAAGCGCGACCCGATGCGTTCATCGGTATCCCGTTGGCGCACTTCGCGCGCTTCCTGCTCGGTTGGGCGACGGACGCGCGCATCCGCATCACCACCGGCGCGCGCGCGTTCTTCGCCGACGTCACGCTGGCCGATGTCGAACGTGACGGCGCGAATGCTGGGCCGCAACTCGCCGATACGCAGCCGGACGATGTCGCGGCGATTCTGTTCACCAGCGGTTCCACCGGAGTGCCCAAAGGCGTCGTGTATCGCCATCGTCATTTCGTGGCGCAGATCGCGATGATGCGCGAAGCCTTCGGCATCGAACCGGGCGGCGTGGATTTGCCGACGTTTCCGCCGTTCGCGTTGTTCGATCCGGCGCTCGGTCTCACGTCGATCATTCCCGACATGGATCCCACGCGCCCCGCGAAGGCCGACCCGCGCAAATTGCATGCGGCGATCGCGAAATTCGGCGTGGATCAATTGTTCGGCTCACCCGCGTTGATGCGCGTGCTGACCGATCACGGCCAACCGCTGCCGACGCTCAAACGCGTGACCTCGGCCGGCGCGCCGGTGCCGGCGGACGTGGTGTCGAAAATTCTGAGTCTGCTGCCGCCCGACGCGCAATTCTGGACGCCCTACGGCGCGACAGAATGCTTGCCCGTGGCGGTGATCGAAGGTCGCGAACTGGTCACGCTGCGCGAACGCACCGAACAGGGCGCGGGCACCTGTGTCGGTCGCCCGGTGCCGCCGAACGACGTGCGCATCATCGCGATCACCGACGAACCGATCACCGATTGGGCCGACGCGACGGCGGTGAAGGGCGGCATCGTCGGTGAGATCACCGTCGCCGGCCCCAGCGCCACCGATCTGTATTTCAATCGCGAAACGCAGACGCGCAACGCGAAAATTCGCGAGACGTTGCCCGATGGCGGCGAACGCATCGTGCACCGCATGGGCGATCTGGGTTATTTCGATAGCGAAGGCCGGCTGTGGTTCTGCGGCCGAAAATCGCAGCGCGTTGTCACGCCGAACCACACGCTATGCACCGAACAAATCGAACCTGTCTTCAACACCCATCCCGACGTACGCCGCACCGCGCTGGTCGGCATCGGCGCCTTCGGCGCGCAACGCCCGGTGCTGTGCGTGGAACTGCGCGAAGGCATCGACAAGAACGACTGGCCGCGCATCGAAACCGAACTGCGCAAACTCGGCGAAGGCTTCGTGCATACCGCGAAAGTCGAAACCTTCCTGAGCTACCCGAAACCGTTTCCCGTCGATATTCGGCACAACGCGAAGATCGGGCGGGAGAAATTGGCTGTATGGGCGATGGCGCAGCGTTGATCGTTCGCGCCTTGGGTCGTTTCTTTCGATAGAGCGGGATTTAGCATGCTCGTTATTTCGAGCGATGTTGTGAGATTCAGCGGAGCTTCGCTCCGCTCTACGTGCCGTGCTGCCGTGTGCCGCTAACGATTTTTCATTGACCGCCTGCAACAGCGCATGCCGCTGCTGTTGCGACACTCGATGCAATTGGACAGCTTGCCGCGCCTATGAACACTCCCTCTTCTCGCGAGCAAGGAGAGGAGCTGGGTAGGTGACAAGACGAACACTCCCTCTCCCGCAAGCAGGGAGAGGGTCGGGGTGAGTGGCAAGATCAACGCCCCCTCTCCCCGCATCGCGGGGAGAGGGCTGGGGTGAGGGGCAAAACGTGTGAGGAAAATCGTTATCCCGAGCGCAGCGAGGGACCTGTTTTCCATGGCGCGCGCGAAATCAAAAAGCAGGTCTCTCGCTGCGCTCGGGATGACATGAGTTTTATTGACGTTGGGTATTGCGGCGATGTTTCGGATTGCGACTGCGTGGCACTGCATGCGCACAGGATCGCTGTCGCGGCTGAAGCCGCTCCTACGGGTTGACGTTATTTGCCGCCGAACACCCGCCGCAACAAATCGGTCGTCCGCGCCGCCGGGTTCCGCCGAATCTGCTTTTCCTGTTCCGCGATCACATGGAACAAGCCGTCGATGGCTTCGCGGGTGACGTAATCGTCGAGGTCGGCGCGGCTGGCGCCATTGCCGTCGCCGCCCAGCAACGCGCCTGCGAGCGCGTTGCCGCCGGCTTTCTTGGTGAGGTCTTTGTACTTCTGGGTCACGCCGACGGCGGCGGTTTGTTTTTCGACGATGGGGCGGAAGGCGGTGTAGAGCTTCTGTTCGCTGGTGCGACGGAAGAAATCGGTGGCGGAGGTTTCGCCGCCGCGCACGAGGCCGATGGCGTCCTGCAAGGTCATTTGGCGCACGGCGTCGGCCATGATGCCGGCGGCGGCGGGCACGGCTTTTTCGGCGGCGCGGTTCATCGACAGCTCGAAGGCGTCCACTTTCTTGCCGGCGCCGAGTTGGCGCGCGAGATCGGCGACACGGCGCAGTTTTTCCGGCACCAAAATCTTCACCGCTTGGTCGCGGAAGAACCCGTCGGGTTTACCGAGTTGGCGGATCGAACGGTCCACGCCCTGCGCCAGCGCTTCCTTGATGCCGCCGGCGGCGTCGCCTTCGCTCAAGTTCGAGGTGCTGCTGGTGCCGAGCAGGCGATCCTTGAGCTGCTGTTCCAGCGACTGCGCGCCCGCAGCGGCGGCCGTGGCGAACGCGATGCAGGCGGTGAGGGCGAGGGCGGGACGACGCATGGCGCGGCTCCTGAAGTCGGATCGCTCTAGCATACGCCTGGGCGCACACGCCTGTTGCTGAAAAGACCGACATCTCGACGCGGCATTTTCCGACAGACACAGGGCGTTCGGGGTTGCAGGCTGTGGTCGGCGCTTCTTGACCCCTCCCCAGCCCTCCCCTTCGCCTGCGGCGAAAGGGAGGGGGTGATCCCGGCTCGTGCAGATTGCGTTCGATGTTCGGAGCCGTGCGAGCGGGTCGTTCGCGGACATCGGGCCTCGCCTGTTCCTCTACGGCCAAAGGACGCCGCTCTGCTCCCTCCCTTTCGCCGCAGGCGAAGGGGAGGGCTGGGGAGGGGTTGGAGAGAACGACTTTCCTCCCAACGCAAGGACGACATCCATGGACGCCGACAGACGCCGCGCGAGGCAATTGCGAGGTGCGATGACGGAAGCCGAGCGGTGCCTGTGGCACTGTCTGCGAGCGCGACAGATCGAGGGCTTCCGATTTCGTCGACAGGTGCCGTTGCACGGGTACATCGTCGATTTCCTGTGCCCACAGGCGAAATTGGTGGTTGAGGTCGACGGTGGTCAGCATGCGCAGCGGTCGGGCTATGATGCGCGGCGAACGGCGGTGTTGGAACGACATGACTATCGTGTCGTTCGGTACTGGAATCACGATGTCTTGCGGGATCCCGAGAATGTGGCTGCCGATGTGCATCGGCACCTGACTCGAGGATTCGCGCCGACGCGTCATGAGGTGCGTTGATCCGGGCACTCGGGCCGCACGCGTCGATGTTCCGCAAAGGCATCGGCTGTATCCGGCGCTCTCGCGAGCCTGCTTGTCCGCCGCGAAAGACAACCAGCCAAACACAACAAGCGAAGCGAGAACGCATGAAGATATTGGTCACAGGCGGCGGCGGTTTTCTGGGTCACGCGCTTTGCAAGGGCTTGGTCGAGCGCGGCCATGACGTGAGCAGCTACAACCGCGGGCATTACTCGTCGTTGGAGCCGCTGGGCGTGCGTCAGATTCAGGGGGATTTGGCGAATCGAGAGGCGATGGTCGCGGCGTGCGCGGGGATGGACGCGGTGTTCCACAACGCCGCGAAAGCCGGTGCTTGGGGTAGTTACGACAGCTACCACCAGGCGAACGTGGTCGGCACCGAGAACGTGATCGCCGCGTGCCGGCAGCATGGTATCGGGCGGCTGGTCTACACCTCCACGCCCAGCGTGACCCATCGCGCCACGCATCCGGTGGAAGGCGGTACCGCCGAGACCGTGCCTTACGGCGAGGGCTTCAAGGCCCCGTACGCGACCACCAAGACCATCGCCGAGAAAGCGGTGTTGGCCGCGAACGATGCGAATCTCGCCACGGTCGCGCTGCGCCCGCGCTTGATTTGGGGGCCGGGCGATCAACAATTGCTGCCGCGTTTGGTCTCGCGCGCGAAGGCCGGCCGGCTGCGGTTCGTCGGCGGCGGCGACAACAAAATCGACACCACCTACATCGACAACGCGGCGCAGGCGCATTTCGATGCGTTCGCGGCGTTGGCGCCGGGCGCGGCCTGCGCCGGCAAGGCGTATTTCATCAGCAACGGCGAACCGAAAACCTCGCGCGAGATCGTCAACGCGCTGCTCCGCGCGGCCGGCGCGCCGGAGGTGAACAAGAGCCTGCCGTTCTGGGCGGCCTACGCTATCGGCGCGACCTGCGAAACGCTGTGGCCGCTGCTGCAGCGGAAGGACGAGCCGCCGCTGACGCGATTCCTCGCCGAGCAATTGGCGACGGCGCATTGGTATTCGATGGCGCCCGCGACGCGCGATTTCGGCTACGTGCCGAAGGTGAGCATCGACGAGGGTTTGAAGCGTTTGGCGGCGTCGTACGCGCGCGGCGAAACGTAACGACGGCGCGTCGATGGCGGTTCGTCGGTTCGACCGCGCGGCCCGGCATGTAGAATCGCGGCATGAGCCGTCCTCCATTCAGCCGCTTCCCCTTCGATTGGAAACCCCTGGCCGGTCGCGCCCTGGAAGCCGCGCTCAATCGGGCGCTGGCGCTCGATCCCGAAACCCGCGACGCTCTGCGACCGCTCGATGGCCGCAGCGTGGTGTTGTCGCTGGATCCGCCGGGCGAGGAAGGCGCGCCGTTGGCGCTGCGGCTCACTGTCGCGCAGGATCGCCTTAACGTCGGTCCGGTGGATCCCGATGCGACGCCCGATCTGGCGGTGCGCGGCACTTTCGCCGGCGCCTTGTCGTTCGGGATGCAAACGCTGCTGCCCAAATTGCTCGGCGGGCGCGAGGGCGACGATGACGCTGCCGTGCCGGTCGGCCGCATGCGGATCGAAGGCGATGCCGATCTCGCGCGCCGGCTGCAGCGTTTGGCCGAACGTTTCGATCCCGATTGGCGCCAGCCGTTCGCGTCGGTGTTCGGCGATGTGATCGGCGTGCAAATCGCGAATGGTTTTGCCGCGGCGTTGAAACAGGCGCGGGCAGGCGGGAAGTCCTTCGCCGAGAGCACTGCGGAATATCTGACCGAAGAATCGCGCGATGTCGTGCCGCGCGCCGAGTTGGACGCGTTCTACGACGATGTCGATGGCCTGCGCGACGATGTCGCGCGCCTCGCCGCCCGCGTGGCGCGATTGAACGGGCGGATCGCGACATGACGCGCGGCATGAAAGGCGGCTGCATGAGGGCGGCGGCATGAACGCCTTGCTGCGTGCGACGCGCATCGGCCGCGTGCTTTTGCGCTATCGCCTCGACGATTTGCTCGACGGCACGCCCGCCGAACGCTGGTTGAATCTGGCGAAGCCCTTCGTGCCGCGCGCCTCGGCCGAAGTCGCGGCGCTCTCGCGCGGCGCGCGTTTGCGTCTGGCGTTGCAGGAACTCGGCCCGATTTTCGTGAAGTTCGGCCAGATTCTGTCCACGCGCCGCGATCTGATGCCGCCGGACATCGCGATCGAACTGGCGTTGCTGCAGGATCGGGTCAAACCCTTCGACGGCCAAACCGCCCGCGGCATCGTCGAGCAGGCACTCGGCCGCGACATCGCCGAAGCCTTCGAGCATTTCGATACCGAACCGCTGGCGTCCGCGTCGATCGCGCAGGTCCACGCCGCGCGCCTGCACGGCGGACGCGAAGTGGTGGTGAAAGTGCTGCGCCCGGATATCGAAAAGCAGATCGCAGGCGACATTGCGTTGTTGACCAGCGTCGCCAGCTTGGTCGAACGCACGCATCCCAACGCCGACAAAATCCGCCCGCGCGAAATCGTGCGCGAAGTGGAAAGCACGCTGGCGGCCGAACTCGACCTGCAGCGCGAGGGCGCGAACGCGTCGGTGATCCGCCGTTTTTGGCGAGGCAAGGACGGGCAGGATTCGCCCGATCTTTACGTGCCCGAAGTGATTTGGAGCCACACCGCCGAACGCGCGCTCACGCTCGAACGCGTGTACGGCATTTCCAGCGACGACATCGTCGCGCTCGACGCCGCCGGCATCGACCGTAAAGCGCTGGCCGCGAAAGGCGTGCGCGTGTTTTACACCCAAGTGTTCCGCGATAATTTTTTCCACGCCGATGCGCACGCCGGCAATATTTGGGTGGACACCGATCCGTCCCGCAAACAAAACCCGCGTTTCATCGCGATCGACTTCGGCATCGTCGGCCAACTGTCCAGCGAGGATCAGTATTACCTCGCCGAAAATTTCATGGCGATCTTCAACCGCGATTACCGCCGCATCGCCGAGCTGCACGTGCAGGCCGGTTGGATGCCGGCGACGATCCGCATCGACGAATTGGAAGCCGCGGCGCGCGCGGTGTGCGAGCCGTATTTCACCCGGCCGTTGTCGGAAATTTCCTTGGCCGAAGTGCTGGTCAAACTGTTCCGCATGGCTCAGAAATACGAATTGACCCTGCAGCCGCAGTTGATCCTGCTGCAGAAGACGCTGCTCAACATCGAAGGCGTGGGCCGGCAGCTCGACCCGGAACTCGATATTTGGGCCGTCGCCAAGCCGGTGCTGGAGAAAATTCTCGTCGAGCGCTACAGCCCGCAGCGCTTGGCCGGCGAGTTCCGCAAGCGCCTGCCCGAGTTGGTGACGCGCGCGCCGGAAATGCCGCAATTGCTGCATGCATGGCTGAGTCAGCAGGTGAACGGCCAGCACGAATTGGCGATGCGATCGCACGATCTGGCCGAACTGAGCCGCACGCTCAATGCGATGCAGCGACGCATCGTCTCGGCGATTCTCGGCACCGGTTTGTTGGTGGTCGCGGGCGTGCTCTACGCGTTGGAAGCCGGCGGCCCACGCGTGCTTGGCGTGCCTGCCGCCGCCTGGATCGCAGGCCTCGGCGGCGTGTGGGCGCTGATCGCCGCATGGCCGCGTCGATCGGTCACGCGTCTGTAGGAGCGCCGGAAGGCGCGATTCTTACCGATCTTCATCATCCATCTGCGGGAGCGCCGGAAGGCGCGATTCCGAGCGACCCGACCGATCGCCTCAGAAACGCTTTTATGGGAGCGCCGGAAGGCGCGATTCCCACCGATCGCCTCAAAAGCGATCGCGCCTTCCGGCGCTCCCACAAAACGAAGGCCCACAAAGCGAAGGCCCGCGAAACGAAAACGGCGCCCGGATCGCTCCGAGCGCCGTTTGCGGCAAAGAACTTCGCGGGGACGAGCTTCGCGTTTACTTGCCCGCAGCGCTCGCCGCCGGTTTGGCCGCCGCTTTCGCGAAATCCCCAGCCATGAACACGCTCAGCGCGTCGGCTTTGAAGTGCTTGCGGATCGCGGCGTTCACTTGCGCTGCGGACAAGGCTTTGGCGGCGGCATCGGCCTTGATCCACCACGCCGTGTCGCGACCGCTGCGCAGACCGTTGGCCAGATTCCCCAGCAGCGACGGGTCTTCCACGCGCCCTTGTTCGCGTTCGGTCAGCAGCGAATTCACCGCGTCTTTCACTTCCGCTTCGCTCACGCCGTCGCGGATGAAGCGCGCGTACTCTTCGCGCACAGCGGCTTCGAGTTTCGGCATGTTTTCCGGCGCTCCGATCGCTTGGATCGAGAAAGTGCCCGCGTCGTTGCGGCCGCCGACGCTATCGTCGAAATCGACCTCGCTGGTCGCGCCGTAAGTCAGGCCGTCCTTCTGCCGCAGACGATCGCCCAACCGCGCCTTCAGCGGGTCGCCGCCGAAAATCTTATTGGCGACGATCAGCGCCGCATAATCTTCATCGTCTTGGTTGAACGACAGATTGGCGCGCGCGATGAAGATCGCATTGGCTTTGTCCGGCGTTTCGCCGCGCTCGGTTTTCGCCGGGACTGCGGTGTAGCGGGTCGGTTCGCGCTTGTAGGCGCGCTGGCTGCGCCAATCGGCGAACAGCGTGCGCAACTGCGTCTTCATCGCGACCGGGTCGAAGTCGCCGACGACGGCGATCTCGCCTTCCGCCGTGCCGTAGAAATCGCGATGGAACGCGACCAGATCCTCGCGGGTCAGGGCTTTGATGCCCGCCAACCATTGATCGAGCGACTCGAACGCGAATGGATGGCCCGCCGGCCACGGATCGAAATGTTTGGCCATCGCGAGGCTCGCCACCGTGCCGGGTTCTTTGCGCGCGGCTTCCAGGCCGGTGACCATCTGCAGTTTGTATTGGTCGAATTCGTTCTGCGGAAAATTCGCCTCGCGCATGATTTGCGCGGACAGATTCAGGGCATCGGCCAGCGTGTCGCGCTTGGCCTGGAGATAGATCGTGGCCGATTGCGCGTTGCCGCTCACCCCGCCAGCGGCCTTGAGCGCTTCCATCTTTTGCGAAATCTGGTCGCGGCTCATACCTGCGGTGCCGGTCATCAGCAGCGAGCCGACGCTGTCCGCGGCGTATTTCGGTACGCGTCTGAGCGCCTCGACATCGCCGAAGCGGAAGGTCGCTCTCAATACGACCGCGTCGCCGCGAGTGTCCTTCGGCAGCAGCAACACTTTGAGTTTGTCGCCGATGGTGAAGGTCTCGGTGCGCGCGGCGATGTTGGCGTAGCTGATGTCGAAGGCTTCGCCGGACTCGGTCGCTGCTTTGCCGACGTAGCCTTTCAATATCTCGGCGGCGGTCGGCGCCGCCGCGATCTGGACGCGATCGGGACTGTCGGTGGGGATGAAACGACCCAGCGTGCGGTTGCTGGGTTTGAAGTAGGTCTTCGCGACGCGATTGACGTCGTCGGTCGTCACCGCTGCGATGCGATCGCGCTGCAGAAAATACAAGCGCCAATCGCCGTTCGCGACCGCCTCGGTCAGATCCATCGCGACATCGTTCACGTTCTCGGCGCGACGCTCCAGCACGTTCGCGATCTGCCGTTTCGCGGTTCTCACCTCCTCGTCGGTCAGCGGCTGCGCGGCGAAGCTTTCGGCGATGCGCAGCAATTCGGCTTCGGCCTTCGCGATGTCGCCGTCTTTCGGCGCGTACAGCACGAACGACGCGAGGCCGCTGTCGCGGAAGGCGTCGTTGCCGGCGCCCGCGCCAGCGGCGAGCTTGGTTTCCACCAGCGCCTTGTGCAGACGGCCGCTCGGGCGATAGCTGAGCGCGTTCACCAGCACGCGCAATGCGGCCGTGTCCGGATGGGTCATGCCCGGGATGCGGTAGCTCAGATTGACGATGCGCACATCGCCGGTGCGACGCACGTTGACTTCGCGTTCGCCGTCCTGGGTCGGCTCGACGGTGTAGAACGCGGGCAGCGCCGTCTTCGGTTTTGTGATCGCGCCGAAGTAGCGGTCGATCTTCGCCAATGTCGCATTCGCATCGATCTTGCCCGCGACGATCAAAGTGGCGTTGTCGGGCCGATACCACGTTCTGTAGAAGGCCTGCAGGCGTTCGATCGGCGCGTTCTCCACGTCCGAACGCGCGCCGATCGTGGTGTTGCTGTAGTTGTGCCACATGAAGGCGGTCGCGCGCACGCGTTCGATCAGGGCGCTGTAGGGGCTGTTCTCGCCTTCTTCCATTTCGTTGCGCACCACCGTCATCTCGCTATCGAGATCCTTCTTGGCGACGTGGGAATTCACCATGCGGTCGGCTTCCATGCCCAGCACCCAGTCGAGGGTGTCGTCGTTGGCGGGGAAGCTGCCGAAGTAGTTGGTGCGGTCGAGCCATGTGCTCGCGTTCTTCTCGATGCCGCGCTTTTTCATTTCGCCCGGAATATCGGGATGCTTCGGCGTACCTTTGAACAGCATGTGCTCCAGCAAATGCGCCATGCCGGTTTCGCCGTAGTTCTCGTGGACGGAGCCGACGTTGTAAGCGATGTTGACGGTGACCGAGGGTCGGCTGGCGTCGGGGAACAACAGTACGCGCAGGCCGTTTTTCAGCGTGTATTCGCACACGCCTTCGACGCAAGGGCCGGCGACGATGCCCGTGGGCGGCGCGATGGCGTCCGCAGCGAGCGCATAAGGCGCGGACACGGCCAAGGCGCAGGCTAGCGCGAGCGGCCGAAAGTAACGGATAGAGGACATAACGACTCCTGAAAAGCTGCGATGGGCGCCGTGGATCGACGAGAATGCGCGGGGATTCTCCCAGAGGCCGGCGCGCAAACGATGACCCAGAAGTCCTGCTCGGAGTTCCCCGACGCGGCGATCGCGCTCGAACCGCTACCGGTGTTGTACCGCGAAGAGACCTTCGCGGTGGTCGACAAACCTGCGGGACTGATGGCGCACGACAGCGCCTTGGCGCGTGGCGAAACCGACTTCGCCGCCGATCGTCTGCGCGCGCAGTTCGCGCGACCGATCCATCTTGTGCATCGTTTGGATCGCGCCACCAGCGGTTGTTTGCTGCTCGCGTTCGATCGCGAGACCGCGTCCACACTGGGCAAGGCGCTGATGTCGGGCGAGGTACGCAAAGAGTATTGGGCGGTGTGCCGCGGCTGGCCGGAGGCGACGTTCGACATCGATCACCCGCTCGATGGCGGCCCGGGTAAGCCGGAAAAGAAATCCGCGATCACCGCGTTCGAGCGCTTGGCCACCTGCGAGTTGGCGCAGCCGTCGCAGGGCGATGCGTTCGCCACCTCGCGTTACGCCTGGTTGCTCGCGCAACCGCAGACCGGCCGGTTTCGACAAATTCGCCGGCACCTCAAACACGCTTCGCATCATTTGATCGGCGATACCAGCCACGGCGACGGCGCGCACAACCGCGCGTTCCGAATGATGGGGATTCACCGCATGTTGCTGCACGCGCGCCGACTGCGATTCCCGCATCCGCATCGGGACGATTGGGTGGAAGCGGTCGCGCCGCCGGATGCGGAATTCGCTAAAGCGTTGGCGTTGTTCGGCGAAGGCGAGCCGCTGTCGTAATTGCGGTTAGAGCGCGGCAATCGGCGTCGAACGAGCGATCCATTCGCGAGCCGCGATTCCGGCGAACGCTGGAATCCAGCATTCGCCGCTCTTCAATGCGTCATCCCGGCGTTCGCCAGGATGACGAGCTGTGGGGGCCTGTCTGCGAGGCTCGACGAGTCCGCCTTGAATCGGCGCCGAATCAACGCCGAGTCGCGGCGTTGCGTAATTCCGTGTCCATCGCGCTCTTCACGTCTTGCAGCATCGGCAACAGCACGTCGCCCAGGCGGCGCATGCCGTCTTCGGCTTGGCGCGTGCCGCGGTCCAGCGCGAGGTTCGGGTCGTCGATATCGGTATTTTCGCGCGTGGCCAGATCGCGGCGCTGCTCTTGGTCCAGACGTTGCAGTTCGAGGAACAAGGCTTTGGTCGTGGGCGTGAATTGATTGCTGTTGCGGCCCATCAAGCTTTGCGCTTGCTGCATCGTCTGGTCGTAGCGGTATTGCTTGCTGCGATCGTAGGGGTTGTGGCGCGAGCCCGAACGCAGGCTACCGTTCAATTGGTCGATCATGCCCTGCAATTGCCGGGCCGTTTCCTGCGGCGACATCGGCTGGCTGTTCGGGTCCATGGCCGGGGCCTGCGGCGCGAACTGGCCGGTGCGCGGGTCGTAGCCACGCAGCTCGGGCGGCAATTGCACGGGGGCGGCGCGCGGCAGGCGGCGTTGGGAGAAATTGGCGGGGTCGTTGCCGCTGGAGCTACCGACGTAGGCGGAGTCTTGGGCGGCCGCGAGCCCGCAGGCGGCGACGCCGAACACGGCCAAAGCAGCGGCGAGGGCGGGGGCGAGACGACGAGAACCGGTCATGGCGAATCTCCTGGGCGAACAGCGTCGAGCGGGGCCTGTGGTCGGCGCGGCGGCGAAGGATCGAGGGGCGAGGAGGCTGAAGAACCTCGGATTGGTGCCCTGATGCGGCCGCGCGCCGGCCGATGATCCCGAGATGTCCCGGGATGGTCAATCCTAACCGCTACAATCGCCCCTCGGAGGTGCCGGTGGACGCAGAAATCGTCATTCCCGAATCGGAACTGGTCGAACGCTTCGTTCGGTCGTCCGGCCCGGGCGGTCAAAACGTGAATAAGGTCGCGACCGCGGTGGAGCTGCGGTTCGATGTGGCGCGCTCGACGGCGCTGCCCGAGCCCGTGCGCGCGCGTTTGCTGGCCCGTCGCGACCGGCGCATGACCACCGACGGCGTCCTGGTGATCAGCGCCCAGCGTTTTCGCACCCAGGAGCGCAACCGCGAAGACGCCCGCGAGCGCCTCGCCGCGTTCGTCGCCGCCGGTGCCGAGGCGCCGAAGCCGCGGGTCGCCACCAAACCCAGCCGCGCCGCCAAACAGCGGCGCTTGGACGACAAACGTCAGCGCTCGACGGTCAAGCGCCAGCGTTCCCCGTCGCAGTGGGATTGAGGCCTATGCCGATCGACAAGCCGACCGACGACATCGTCCTGACCTTGCCGCCACAGGTGCCGCGGGTGCCGCCCAACCCCTTCGCGCGCCGAATCGCGCTGAGCCTGCTGCGTTTGGGCGGCTGGCGGATGGTCGGCGCCTTCCCGGATTTGGCCAAGGCGGTGCTGATCGGCGCCCCGCATTCCTCCAACTGGGACGGGTTTTGGGGCTTCGCGGTCAAAGTCGCGCTGGGCTTGGATATTCGCATCTTCGCGAAACACCAATTGTTCTGGTGGCCGCTGGGGCTGTTGCTGCGGCGTCTGGGCGTGATCAAAGTCAATCGCGATGCCTCGAGGGGCTTGGTCGAGCAGATCGCCCGGCGTTTCGACGACGAAACCCAGTTCTGGATCGGGATCGCGCCCGAGGGCACCCGAAGCCGGGTCGAACGCTGGAAACCGGGGTTCTGGAAGATCGCCAAGGCCGCGGGGGTGCCGGTGGTTCCCGCGTATTTCCACTATCCCGAGAAGATCATCGGCATCGGCGAACCGTTTTATCTCAGCGACGACATGGACGCCGACCTCGCCCGCATTCGCGCTTGGTACGCGCCTTGGCGGGGCAAGAACCGAGGCGTTTGAGGGCGGCTTCGAAACCTCAGGACGATTCTCGGGACAGTCGTCTTCGACCGACGGCGCTTTCGGCCCGTGCCGGGTCGTCGCCCCCTGTCTTCCGTCCGCTGCATTTCTCGCCCCCCATCCCGTATTCTTGAGCGCTGCGACCGCGCAGGGGAGCCCATGGCGACACTCAAGAAGATTCTCGAAGCGGCCCGGCTGATCGAGCGGACCGACGCCGAGCCGGCGATGCCGACCGCCGCGAGCAGCACCAGCGACGACGATTTGGATGCGTTGATCCGCCGCGCCGCCGCCGCCGATGCCGCGCCGTCCTCGTCGCGCAGCGAAGCGCCCGACGCCGATGCGAACGACGGCGGTGGCGCGTCGCCGGAGACCACCGTCGCGATCGAAGAAGGTCTGGATTTCGCCGATATTTACGCGCGACAGGGCGTCGCCGTCGCCCCGTTCCCGGTCGAACGTTTGATGAAACTGGTGGAAGGCCTGCGCACGCTTGACCCGACCACCCGCCGCGCCGCGATCACCGCGATGGACGTGGCCGACGAGACCTGGTCGATGGACCACGTGCTCGGCGACGCCGACGCCAAAGTGCTGGCCCTGCGCGGCCATCAACAGGCGCTCAAGGCCATCGCCGAGAACATCGCGCAGAGCAATCGCGAGCGCATCGCCACGCTCGAAACCGATCGCGACGGCGCGGTCTCCGCCCTGCGCGAGCAGATCGCCGCGCTGGAAGCGCAGATCCAAGATGCGGTCGGCAGCACCGCGGCGGAAGTCGCGAAACTGCAGTCGCAATCGGAGTCGGCCAAGGCCGCGCTGCAGCGCGAAACCTTGCGGATCGACGCCACGATCCTCAATCTGGAGGAATTGGTCGCTCAGTTCCGTCCGGGTGCGAAGGCTTGATCCGTTCTTGAACATGGCTCGCTTGAACATGGCTCGCATCGAGATGGCTCGTCCCCGCACGACCTGTCCCACGTGATCCGCCCGACATCACCCGACGCGCGGCGACGATCGCCGCTGCTCGCCGCGGAGATGTCGGCATCGTTCGTCCTTACGTTGCGCGCGATCTTTCCCACGCGATTCGTTACCCCCACACCGTTCGACTTTTCAGGAGTGCTTCATGGCCGTCAAACTCACCCCGTTCGCCAAGCTGCTGATCGGCGCGATCGTGCTTGCGGGCGCCGGCTCCGTGCTGTGGAATCTCTACAAGAATCGTAAGCCCGATACCGACGAGACCGTCGCCGTCGCGACGACCTCCGCCGACGGCAAGTCCGCGACCCAAACCGCTCCAGCGCTCGACAAGGGCGATGGCCCGCTGGGTTCGGCCGGCAATCCGCTCAAGGTCAGCATCGTCAGCTTCCACGGCTATGCGCCGGCCCTGGTCGCCAACGGCCAAAGCCTGAAGACTCAGCCCGGTTCGCTGTTCGATCGCGAAGGCTTGAACGTCGAATTCGTCATCCAAGACGACTTGCCGACGATCTCCACCGTGTTCGAAGCCGGCACCGCGCAGTGCATCTGGCGCACGTCCGATTTCTGGGCGCAGGAGCAACCGAACCTGCGCAATAGCGGCCACGACGCCAAGGCGGTGATGATCGTCGATAACACGCGCGGCGCCGACGCCATCATCACCAACAACCCGGCGATCCGCACGGTCGAAGACTTGGCCGGCCGCAAGGTCGCGATGCTGCAGTTCACGCCGTCGCACGGCATGACCATCGACGCGATCGACAATTCCTCGCTGTCCGCGCGCAAGAAGCAGACGGTGCAATACGTCTACATCAACGCCGAAGACGGCCTCGCCGGCGTGCGCGCCGCGCTGGAGTCCGGCAGCGTCGATGCCGCCGTGCTGTGGGATCCGGATTTGTCGCTGGCGATCCGCAGCACGCGTTCGCGCGTGATCTATTCGACCAAGACCGCCTCGAACCTGATCTTCGACGTGATCGTCTGCGATCAGCGCGTGCTCAACGACGCGCAGGGCCGCGAAGCGGTACAAAAGCTGGTCAACGGCTGGATGAAGGGCGTGGACGCGGCGAAGGCCGATCCCGACGGCGCGGTGGACGCGTTGGTGAAGACCGAAGAATTCTTCACCTTGCTGGCGAAAGACGAAGGCAAGCCGTTCGTGAAGCGTTTGTTCGACAACTTGTTGTGGACCGGCGTCGCCGACAACGCGCGCATCCTCGGCCTGTCCGGCGGCACCAACCACTACGCTCGCGTCTATCAGCGCTTCGATCAGATCTATCGCGAAGCCGGCGCGTTGGCGAACCCGAAATCGCCGGTCATCGACCCCAGCCAAAGCTTCGACACCAGCTTCATCAAAAAACTCTACGAAGCCAACGCCGCGGCGCAGACCGAGGCGGCCAAAGTCGAGACCTTCACCGTCGCCGAACGCGAGCAAGCGGTGCAAGCGCCGGCCGAAGTGACCAAGCCGGTCACGGTGAATTTCTCCAGCGGTCAATCCGGTTTGACCAAGCGCGCCGAACGCACCATCGACACCGAAATGGTGCCGTTCATCGAGAACAACGGCACCGCTTACTTCGAGATCAGCGGCAATACCGACAGCACCGGCAACGCCGGGATCAACGAGCGCTTGTCGCAGGCGCGCGCCGAGGCGGTGGTGGAGTATTTGTCTCGCCAGTGGGAGTTCCCGCGCGAGCGCTTCAAGATCGTCGGCAACGGTTCGCGTAAGCCGCTGTGCAACGAAAACGCGCCGGAAACCGAGGGCGTGGGGATCGAGGCCTGTCGCGAGATGAACCGCTCGACCCGCATCGCCGTGTTCGGGGCGCGCGAATAATGTCGCAATCGTGGAATCCGTACGCCGTGTTGCCCGGGGGGCAGCGGCGTCGATTGGGGCTCGGAGGCGTCGCGTTCGTTCTGGTCCTCTGGTGGGCCTTGAGCGCCAGCGGATGGATCAGCCCGAATAAATTGCCGTCGCCGGTCGCGGTGCTGAAGGCGTTCGGGTATTTGGCCTGGCACGACGGCAAGAGCATGTTGCTCGACGCGACGCTGTGGTCCGCCGCGCGCGTGGCGATGGCGGGCGTGTTGGTGGTCGCCGTCGGCGTGCCGCTCGGCATCTTGATGGGCGCCTCCGCGCGGCTCAACGCGCTGTTATCGCCGCTGATCGATCCGTTTCGCTCGGCGCCGGTGGTGGCGTTGCTGCCGATCCTGGTGATGTGGTTGGGCATCGGCGAAGTGATGAAAGTGACGTTCCTGTTCCTCGGCGCCGTCGTGTATCTGGTGCCGATGGTGCGCGACGCCATCCAAGCCGTGCCGCAAAGCCATTGGATCGGCGCGCGCGATCTCGGCGCCACGCCCTGGGAATGCATCCGCCATGCGGTGGTGCCGATCGCGATGCCGCGCATCGCCGACGGCATCATCGTCAGCGTTTCGGTGATGTGGACTTACATCACCGTGGCCGAATACGTGAACGCGGAAATCGGCCTCGGCCAGCTCATTCAGAACGCGCGCCGGTTCAGCGCGATGGATCAAGTCTTCGCGGGCATCGCCGTGATCATCGCGTTGGCGCTGATCACCTACCAAGCGATGCGCGCCTTCAAGCGTCGGATGTATCCGTGGGAGACCCAAGCATGAGCGCGCCGACGCCCCCGACCGACGCGACGCGCGCGGCGCCCGCCGCCGCAGCAGCCGCAACCGTCGCACCCGCCAAAATCGTGCTCGACCGCATCGTGCAGGAATTCCCGCGGCCCGAAGGCGGCGTGAACCGCATCATCGACGAGCTGTCGCTCGAATTCACGGCTCCCAGCATCAACATGCTGCTCGGGCCGTCGGGCTGCGGCAAAAGCACGTTGCTGTACATGATGGGCGGCGTGCGCCCGCAGAACACCGTGATGCCCACCAGCGGCACGATCATGATCGACGGTGCGCCTTGCGACGATGCGCACGACGATTCGGTGATGGTCTTCCAGCGTTACGCCAATCGCCCGGACCTCAGCGTCTACGACAACGTCGGCTTCCCGTTCCGACTGAAACTCTGGCGCGACCGCATACCGAAGGGCGAGCGTCACGACAAAATCATGCACATGCTCGACGCCGTCGGTTTGGCCGAGAAAGCCAAGCTGCGGCCGAGCCAATTGTCCGGCGGCCAAAACCAACGCATCGCCTTGGCGCGCGCGTTGGTGCTCAAGCCGCGCATCCTGCTGATGGACGAACCGTTCGGCGCGCTCGATGCGCAAACGCGCGAAGGCATGCAGCGGTTGTTGGTCGAATTGCATCGCGAGCATCCGTGCTTGATCGTCTTCGTCACGCACGACGTGACCGAGGCCTTATTGTTGGGCGATCGCGTGGTGGTGCTCTCGACCCAGCCGGCACGCGTCGCCGACGATTTCGAAATCCGCACGCCGAAACCGCGCGACGGCGGATGGTTGCGCATGCCCGAAGCCGTAGCGCTGGAACAGCGCATTCTCAGCCGCCTGCATCAGACCTCCGGTCGCGGCAACGTGCGAGTGACCGTCTGAGCATGCAGAAGGCGCCGAAACAGGTGAGCTATCTGCGCGCTTGGCTCACCAGTCAAGCCAACGTCACCACGTTGCTCGGTGGCGGCTTGGCGGCCGCGATCGCCTCGTTTCCCGCCGGTGTGGTCGGCATGGCGGGCGCCTTGGTGGTGCTCGGCACGGTACAGGTGTTGGCCGCGCTAGTGGTGCCGGATCTGCCGAGTTTCCGCAGCAAAGTGGACCGACAGACGCGACGCGCGTCGATCGATGCGCGTCGCGCGCAGTTGCAGCACGAACTGTTCGGCCTGCACGGCGGTTTGGAGCGCGTCTCCGGCATGGAGAAGTGGCAGAAATACCAAAACATCGTCGAACGCGCGAACGTGCTGTATCGCATCGCCAGCGAAGCCAACAGCCAGTTGTCCTACGACGACGCCGAACGCGTCGATAAAGCTTCGGTCGATTACCTCGCGCTTTGGCTCGCGGAAGGGACGATCAAAGAACGTCTGCGCAACGGCGAGGAAGCCACGCTCGATCAGCGCTTGCGCGAAGCCCGCAACGCCCTGGACAAGGTGGACGAAACCGATCAGCGCTACAAGCTGCTGAAAATGGCCCACGACGATTACGCCGCGATCAAGCAACGCCACGACAAACTCGCCGCCCGCCGCATGTCGATCGAAGCGGCCTTGGTGTCGTTACCCGATCAAGTCGAAGAGATTTACCAAATCGTCGTCGCCAGCCCGTATTCCAGTTCGCTCGGCTCCAAACTCGGCGAGTCGCTGTCGCGCCTGCAGTTGGAAGAGGACATCGAATTGGAGCTGTCGCAGAACGATCTGGACAGCGATTACTTCAAGACCGGCGCGCAAGGCGCGCAGGCCCGCGCCGCGCGCCAAGCCGCCCGCACCGCGAAATGAATCGTCAATGCCGTCGGCATCCCTACATCCATCAAGCCGTCCCTAGGAGACTTCCATGAACATTTTCAGCCGACTGGCCAATCTCGTGCGCGGCTTCTTCTCGCTCTTCGTGACCGGGTTGGAGCAACAGCACCCGGAGATCGCCTACGAAAACGCGATCAACACGATGATCGAGAAGTACAACAAGCTCAAAAACGCCACCGCCGGTTTGATCCGCCTGCGCGAAGACGCGGCCGACCGCTTGGAAAAAGCGCAGGCGCAGCAGAAAGAACTCAGCGCGATGTTGGAACAGGCGATGGCCACCGGTCAGGACGATCTGTCGGTCGAATTGATCGAGCGTAAAGACACGATCGACGCCGAAATCGCCGCGCTCGACGCCGAACTGGAAGCGGCCGAAAAAGACGTCGATACCGCGAAAACCGCGCTGACCGAAGTGAAGGGCGAGATCGCTAAGCTCAAGGCCGAAAAAGATCGGATGCTGGCGAAGATGCAGAGCGCGCAGGCGCGCGTGCGCATCCAGGATCAGCTCGAAGGTCTGTCGGTCGATGCCGAATTGCGAGCGCTGGAAAACGTGCGCACCGGCATCAAAGACACCATGGCGAAGGCCAAGCTCGGCGAAGAACTGCGCGAATCCGATCTCGACGTGCGTCTGAAAGCGCTGAAAGCCGGCAGCAGCAAGGCCACCGCGCGCGCCAAGCTCGAAGCGCTGAAGAAAGAGCGCGCCGGGCAGGCCGCCGGCGACCGCACGATCTGATTCGCTTCACTCGCATCCGCGTCGAATCGGCGCGGACCGCGAGACCGCCTCGTCAAGGAATCCGTATGCGCGTCCTCGTGTCGTTCCTCGTCGCTGCGCTCGCGAGCGCCTCGGCTGTCGCGGCGGAACCGGGCCTCGTGCCGGGCGACTACATCACCGAAGGCGGTTGGGGGCGGTTGACCGTCTCCCCGCCGAAAAACGGTCGCAGCGCATTTTCCATCTTCGCTCTGGGCGCCAACGCGCATATGTGCGATGCGGAGGGCGAGATCGTCGGCGGTCGCGCCACGATCGATACCTACGAAGGCGAACCCGCCTGCGTCGTCGATTTCGAACCGACCGGCGACGGCATCGCGATTCGGGCCAGCGAAAGTTGCCGTACGTTCTGCGGCGCGCGCGCGTGGTTCGCGGGCACTTATCTCGTCGTCGCACCCGGCTGCGGCGACGCCGAGCGCAAGCGGGCCCGCGACGCGTTCAAACGTCACTACGACCGTAAAGAATACGACCGCGCCTACGCGCTGCTGTCGCCGCTGCCCGAACGCTGCGCGAAGACGTTGCATTGGCTGGAACGCGGCGAAGTGCTGAACGATATCGCGATCACCCAATACAAACGCGGCGATCGAGCCGGGTGTTTGCGTACGCTCGAACCGTTGGCGAAGGATGCGGCCACGCCGGACGATCAGATCGAAATCGACGGTTGGCTGGCCGAGCGCGAAGCCTACCAGCCGATTCTCGACGCCGCGCGTTTCAATCTCCGGCTGTGCCGCAAACCCGCGCGCTGACGCGCCGTTCCGCGAGTCCGTTTCGCACCACGCTTTCACAGGATGCTCACGCTATGACCACGCTCGCCACCGCCGCCTTGCCCGCCTGGGCCGACGAACTCAAACGCCGCTATTTGGCCGGCGAAGCGGGCCTGTTTCTGCTGCACGGTAACGTCCACGACGGCGTGCCGCACGACGGCAAGCTGCTGCCGTTCGTGGAGTTCCTGCATACCGCCGTCCTCGCCGCGAAACCGCAGCGCTACGAATTGGCGTTGCGCCACGGTGGATTGAAGCAGTACGGCCCGCAAGGCAAAACCGTCGAAGCGGGCGAGACGCTGTTGGCGAATCTGGGTTTTCTGGAAGCGCGGATGCGCGCCGCGGAAGGCGTCGCGCTGGTGCTGCCTCACGCGGGCGATTTGGTGCCGAACGCCGAAACCACGTTTCTCAGCACCGACGAGCGCGGCTTGCTCGAGATTTTCCACGATTGGTCGCTCAGCGGTCTGCTGTTGCAGCGCAATCACATCGTCGTGCTGCTGTGCGCCTCGCTCGCGGAACTGCACCCTTCGCTCAACACCAACCCGCGCATCGCCGCGATCGAAGTCCCGCTTCCCGATGAAGCGATGCGCGCCACGCTGGTCGCGCAATCGGCGCCGCACATGCTCGCCGATCAACAAGCGCTGGTGGCGAAACACACCGCCGGTTTGCGCTTGCTCGAAATCGACAGCATCGTCGCCGAAAAACCCGCTGCCGGTTTGCCCGAGGACGAGCGAAAAGCCCTTGCGATGCAATTGCTCGGCGACGCGCCCGACGCCAAGCAGCGCGCGGACATGTATGCGGGCGTCACCGCCGGCAAGACCCGCGAAGAAATCGCGTTCCTGATCCTGGGCCAGAATGCGCCCGCGACGAAAGAGAACCCGATCGACGCGATGCTCGCCATCATCGGCACGCGTAAGCGCGAGATTCTGGAGCGTACATGCGGCGATTTGATCGAGTTCCTCGACACAAGTTACGGTCTCGATGCGGTCGGCGGCTACGATCAAATCAAACAAGAGTTGATGAAGATCGCCGCGACCATCAAGACCGGCGACCGTCGCCTCGCGCCGATGGGTTTGCTCGCGGTCGGGCCGATGGGCGTCGGCAAGACCTTCGTCATCAAAGCGTTCTTGAAAGAAGCGGGCTTGCCCGGCGTCGTGCTGAAGAATTTCCGATCGAAGTGGGTGGGTTCGACCGAATCCAACCTCGAACGCGTGCTCAGCATCGTGCGCGCGATGAGCCCGATCGCCTTGGTCATCGACGAAGGCGATCGCAGTTTCGGCGGCGGCGGCGAAGGCGGCGAAACCGACGGCGGCACCTCATCGCGCGTGATCGCGCGCATCAAGGATTTCATGTCCGACCCCGCGAATCGCGGCCATGTGCTGACGATCTTGATGACCAATCGCCCCGACAAACTCGATGTGGACATCAAACGCCCGGGACGTTTGGATCGCAAAATCCCGTTCTTTTATGCCGATAACGCCGAAGACCGCTTGCGCATCGTCAACGCGATTCTCAAGCGCAACGGCGCAGCGTTGCCCGACGATACGGGCGCCGCGTTGACCGATGCGCTGTCCGGGCTCGACGGCTACTCCAACGCCGACCTCGAAGCCGTCGCGCTGCTCGCCCTGGATATCGCTCGCAACGACGGCGCGGCGTTCGGTGTCGCGCATGTGCGCCAAGCGATCGACGATTTCATTCCGCCGCAGCATGCCGATACCATCCAGATGATGGAATTGCTGGCGGTGCAAGAATCTTCGCGTCGCAGTCTGTTGCCCGAGCGTTTCGCGAAATTGACGCCATCCGAAGTGTCGGAACTGATCGGCGAGTTGAAGCGGCGGGTGAGATGACCCCGTGACGGCTCGAACGGATACGGGCAGTCATGGGAGATGGCCGTTTTCGGCCGCGGACTTCGTTCTTTCGGCTGCGGACAGGGGGTCCGGTGACGGTGTTTAAGGGCATTCCTGGAAGCGACACTATCCAATAGACGCATAAGGAGCGATTCGATGCCAACCGAAGATCGTACGAAGTGGGATAACGAAAAAGTCAAAAAAGACTACAAGATGTGGACGGAAATCATCGCCAGCGGCCGTGCGCTGACGAAGGAGCAACAAGACCGCTTCGATGCCACGCGAAAAGAAGTCGATAAGCGCGGCATCATTCCGATCTCCAGTCAGGGGTGATCGCATATCGTCGCCATCCGTCGACTCGGTCGCCGGATGGCGATGTCGTATGCGGCATGTTCAAATACGGTTCGTCGAATCGCGGCGCGTTCGCCGCATCGCCCGGATTCATCTGATCGCGACGAGACTTGGCCGAAACGGCGGCGAAGACCGCGATCGATGCGGTCGGCCGGATTCGCTTTTGACCGATTCCGGCTGAAGTGCTGAAATGCCGCATTACCCGCAAGGAACCGCCGCATGACCGCCAGCCCCGTCGCCGACCGCCGCGATCTCGATTTCATGCTGTACGACGTGCTGGGCGCGGATCGCCTGTGCGCATACCCGCGATTCGCCGAGCATAGCCGCGAGACCTTCGCCGCCGCGCTGGATGTGGCGCATCAGATCGCGCTCGAAAAATTTCTGCCGCATAACCGCAAATCCGATCTGAACGAGCCGCAGATGGTCGACGGCAAGGTCGAGTTGATTCCCGAGATCGGCGAAGCGGTGCAGGCCTACAACGAGGCCGGTTTCGCCGCCGCGCTCGCCGATTTCGACGCGGGCGGCATGCAACTGCCGTTCGTGATCGCGCAAGCCTGCGATTCGATGTTCTCGGCCGCCAACCCCGGCACCATCGCGTATCCGGCGCTCGCGCGCGGCGTGTCCAATTTGCTCGTCGCTTACGGCACCGACGAACAAAAACGCCGCTACATGCAGCCGATTCTCGAAGGCCGCTATTTCGGCACGATGTGTTTGTCCGAACCGCATGCGGGCTCGTCCCTCGCCGATATCAAAACGACCGCCGAGCCGCAGGCCGACGGCACGTATCGCTTGACCGGCGCGAAGATGTGGATTTCCGCGGGCGATCACGAACTCGGCGAGAACATCATCCATTTGGTGCTGGCGAAAATCGTCGGCGCGCCGCCGGGCGTACGCGGCATCAGTCTGTTCATCGTGCCGCGTTGGCGCGTCGAAGCCGACGGCAGCCGCGGTGCGCGCAACGACGTGACGCTCGCGGGTTTGAACCACAAGATGGGCCAGCGCGGCAGCGTCAACACCTTCCTCAAATTCGGCGAAGCCGGCGATTGCTATGCCGAACTCGTCGGCGAGCCGCATCAAGGCCTCGGCTACATGTTCCACATGATGAACGAGGAGCGCATCGGCGTCGGTATGGGCGCGGTGTTGCAGGGCCTCGCCGGGTATCTGTATTCGCTGCAGTACGCGAAAGAACGCAAACAGGGCCGGCATCCCGACCAAAAAGATCCGACATCTTCGCCGGTCGCTATCATCGAACACGCCGATGTGCGACGCATGCTGTTGCAGCAGAAATGTTACGTCGAAGGCGCGCAAACGCTGGCGTATTACGCCTCGATGTTGGTCGATCGCGCCCACGACGAGCACGAAGCGGTGCGCCGCGACAGCCATCTGCTGTTGGAATTGTTGACGCCGATCGTCAAAGCCTGGGGTTCGGACTATGCGTTGAAGTCGAACGAGTTGGCGATTCAAGTGCTCGGCGGCTACGGCTTCACCCGCGAATATCCGGTCGAACAGAATTATCGCGACAACCGCATCAATCCGATCCATGAAGGTACCAACGGCATTCAAGCGCTGGATCTGCTCGGCCGCAAAGCGATGATGCACGACGGCGCGGCCTTGAAGCTGTTGCTCGAACGCATCGCCGAGACGGGCGCGCTCGCGGCCGAGTTCGACGAGTTGCGACCGCTCGCAGAGCGTTTGCGTGCGCTCGCCGGGCTCGTCGTCGAAGCCACGCGCGCGGCAGGCAAGCGCATGCAGGCAGGCGACGTGCGTCTGGCGCTCGCCAACGCCACGCACTACATGACCGCGATGGGGCATCTCGTCGTCGGTTGGATGTGGTTATGGCAAGCCGCGACCGCGCAGCGCGCGCTGCCCGGCGCGGGCGAGAGCGACCGCGATTTCTTTGCCGGGAAATTACAGGCCTGCCGGTTCTTCTTCGCTACCGAATTGCCGCTGGCCGAACACGCTGCGCGTTTGGTTCGCGATGCGGACCCCACCGCGTTCGAGATGCGGGCGGCGTGGTTCTGATCGTTTGATCGCGACGCGGATCGCGGCGCGCGATCGTGCCGTCATGCCCTGCGGAATCCGTCGCGCGGATTCCGCAGAGCGTCGTCGCGATCACTCCGACGGCGGTTCCGATGCGCGGATGCTGTCGAGCAGCATTTGGTGTTCTTCCGCGAAGCCACGGATGTTGTAGCGCTCGCGCAGTTCCAGAAGGCCTTGGTGATACAGAATCTCGCCTTCCGCCGACAGCGGCGCTTCGCCGACCGGTCCGCCGCCGTTACCCGACAAAATCGCGGCGCCGTGGAAGCCGCCGTAGCAGCCGCACACCGCCGTACCGGGGTTCGGGTTCGGCGACCAGCCTTGCCCTTGCATCGTCGACACTTGGTAGAAGCAGGCCGCCGCCGTGTTCGCCTGCACCGAGTGATACAACCACGTCGGCGGTGCGTCCGGATTCGGTAGGCGAAGGTTGGCGGTGCACACTCGATAGCCGCCATCGTGGTCGGGTTCCCACGGGCCGATGTTGATGACGCCGATACTGCCCAATTGACGCGCCTGAGCGCCGCCTGCAGCGACCAAGCTCAGCAGAACGATCGCAAGCGTTGCGGTAATGCGAGACATAAGATTCACTCCTTTGAAATTTCGTAGATGATCTCGGCGGTCTCGCCGAGGGACGCGTCGCACCGCTTTATCGATCGCGTTCGACGCTGAGCGAGACTAGATCGGCGTCTATTCCGTTGTCCAGATGAAGCGTCTTTTCGCGCAATCTGCCGTCTTCTCGCGCGTTCGAATTGTGACGCCGGCTCGCGGAATGGCGTCGAGTCGCCGGAGCTTCGATGGAATTCGGAGGACTGTCGAAAAACAGCGCTACTAGCGCGGGCATGGGTGGATGCCGGGTTTTAGAATTCGAGATGCGTTTCGCCGCCTCGCTGCGATCTTCGGCTACGCGCTTCGCTGGGTGAGCGCGCGGTAGCGCCTCAGCGTTCTCGCTCGGCCTGCCAATCGTCGAAAGTGTACGTGCGCTCGACGCCATCCTCGACCCAGCGCGATACTCGCGACTCGTAGTCGTATCGGTACGCTTTTCGACGCGCCAGCGAGCGCGCGAATCCAGTGAGTAACCGCCCAGCGACACCTAAACCGAATGCCGCCACCGCCAACCACAGCAGCGACGCATCGAACGTACTGCGGACGCCTCGATACGCCGAATAGACGAGCGTCGCGAACAGCAACAGCAAGCCGACGAAACCGAGCAAGCCGCCGATGCCATGCAGCGTATAGCCGAACGGCGCGCATCGACGAAATCCGATGCGCTCGACTTCATCGCTCCACATCGGTTGTACGAACATGATGTGTCCTCGGTGCCGATTAAATCCGTATCGATATTCCGGGCGGAAGCATCCGAGAGGGACGATCCGCGTGCGCCGCCGAGTTTGCCATAACGAACGCGGGTGCGATTCGGGCGCCGAAATCGACGGCGCTATCGTTCGACGACACCCAGCATCGGACCTAAATTCGCGCGGCGGTCGCTTCTGCCCATCTCCGCGGAATACAGGCCGGACACCTCGCCGTCCAGATACAGCGCGTCTGGGCAGTGCAGTTCGTCGCGGAAATACGCGGCGAATTCATGAAACGTCACCGGGCGTTCGCTGATCACGAAGTAAGCGATCTTCCCCGAGACACCGACGCCGTTGCGGATACGTCGGTGAGAGGACTGCGGATCGAACGCGGGATGGATCGCGCCGTTCGAGACCAATAACGGGCCGGATTGCGTCGCCAGGAGCACGCCCTCGGAGACAGCGGGGTATCGCGAGGTCTCGACGATGCTCGGCCCGGATGGCGACACCAGAAATACGCCGTTCGGCTTCAAGTAGAAATTACCGCGGCCTTCGTCGCGGTTGAGCGGCGCGCGCTCCTTTCCGTCGAAGACCAACAGCCCGACCGGCGAGAAATCGCTGTGATACATCCCGGCGTTCATCGCGAACCGCAGCGTTTGCCCGCGTGCCTTCAACCATGCGGCCAAGCGATCGAACCGATAGAACGGCCGTCCGCGATCGTCGTTCAAGAACAACTGCAGATGTTCGCGGTCGGGGTCGACGCGGACGACGGTGAACCGATTTTCGGCTGCAGTGCCCGCGGCGCTAAGCGAAACGCATGCGAGAGCGCTTAGTAGCCATTTCAGCATATGTCATTCCAAAGAGCCGTTTCTTCGCGAGCCGAGCGTGGCGCTTCAAACGTCGCGTTGATTGATCGTGAAATAGAACCGTTCGAGTTCGGCGAGGATAGCTGCCGTATCCCCCTCGACGTATTTCGGATGAGAGTGTTGCAAAAGCATGACGTAATTGGGCGTGATCACGAAAGCGACGCCGCGGTAATTGGTGGGGCGGATATTCGGGATCGCATACACATCGACCAGTGCGTCGTAATTCCCCAAGCGTTTGAATTGTCGGGCGACGATATGGGTTTCGTCGAAGCCGCTTTTGTTTTTCAGGAAATTCGTGAACTCCGCTTCCGCTTGCGCCAGTTGCGCGTTCCCGCTCTTCATTCGGTCCACGTTGAAGTTGGGAGCGCCGATCTTGAAACGTTCTATTCGGTGCATGTGGCCGAAAGGAATTTGAAAATCCAATGTTTCTTCGAATTTCGAGAACTTGGATTGCGTCTCCATCCGATGCACCGTAATTTCACTCTTCGGCGGATGCGGCACCTCCACATCGAATGCGTCGTTCGGCGCGTAGAAACGTCCGTTTTCGATATGACCGGAGCGGTCGGTACAAGCGGACAGGAAAAACAGAACGATCAATAGCGCGATGCGACGCATAGCCCCCTCCTTAGATGAGTCGAATAGGACGATAAACGCGGTAAGGCATCGCGATCGGCCAGCACACTGCGAAAACGAAGCGGGATAGATAACGGTGTCGGGTCATGTCGCAGGCGGACATGGCGATCCTTGCGGTATCCAAGATGCCCACGATTTGCGAATACGGTGGGCTTCGCTGCGCTCAGCGCCACCCTACTAATCCCGATTGTTCATATGCAACGCCGAAGCTCACCTCCCCGAATGCCCCGTCTCATCGTATTCCCGCGGCGCGAGCATCTGCGGTTGAATCAGTCCGACGAAATCGCGGGCTTGTTGCGAGAGATATTTGCCTTTGCGCATCACCACGCCGTAGCTGCGGGAGGGGAAGTATTTCGCGAGCGATCGGGCGGCGAGGCGGGTGCGGTCGGCGTCGGTAAGGCAGATCGAGGTGACGATGCTGATGCCCAGGCCCATCGCGACGTATTGTTTGATGACTTCCCAGCCGCCGACTTCCAGCGCGACGGTGTAGGGGACGCGGTTTTGTTGGAACACCAAGTCGACGAGGCGATAGGTGGTGAGGCGCTTGGGTGGCAGGATCAGGCCGTAGGGCGAGAGGTCGTCGAGTTTGATGTCGGGTTTCGTCGCCAGCGGATGCGTGGGCGTGGCGATGAGCATCGGCTCGAACCGGTAGACCGGCGTGTAGTCGAGGTCGCTGGGCACGTCCAGCATCGAGCCCACGGCCAAGTCCACGCCGTCGCTGCGCAGCAGGTCCAGGCCGCTGGCGCCGGTGACGTTGTGCAGCACCAGCTTCACTTCCGGGTGCGCCTGTCGGTAGGCCTCCACGATTTTCGGCAGCAGGTACAGGATGGTGGAGCTGCCGGCGGCGACGTGCAGTTCGCCGACATCCAGGCCTTTGACCTGCTCGCGGAAGGCGGCGGGCAGGCTGTCGATGCCTTCCACCAGCGGCCGCGCCAGTTCGTAGAGAGCATCGCCCTCGCGCGTGGGCGTGAGCCTGCGGCCGGTGCGCTCGAACAATTGCACGCCCAGCTCTCGTTCCAGGGCCTGCAATTGCAGGGTGATGGCCGGCTGGGTGACGTAGAGCGCCGCCGCCGCACGCGAGACCGAGCCCAGCCGGGCCACCTGGCAAAAGGCTCGGAGGGGTTTGAGGCGGTCGGCCTTATAGGCAAATCGTCGAGTAGGGGAGTCGGCCATGGCTGCGGAGGTGGTTGATTTACCTGCTTATAAGCGTAGCTAATAATTACAATTGAAAAAACTCAGTTGTCAAATACTGTACGTAGGCGGATGGTGGCTCTCCCCACGTTGTGTTGGATGTTCCCATGTCCGCTGTTCTCAAACCCCAAGGGCTCAATGCCAAAGAGCCTGCTCCCCAGCCCGGTGCGCTGCAGGGCGCGGAGAACGGGGTCGAGGTGCTCGGCGCCTTCCCTGGTCAAGAGGCGTTGCTGACGCCCGAAGCCCTGCGTTTCCTGGCCCGTCTGCACCGCCGTTTCGAGCCCCAGCGCCAATTGCGGCTGGCGGCCCGTCAGGCCCGTCAGGCGCAGTTCGACGCCGGTGCGCTGCCCGATTTTCGTGAAGACACCCGCGCCATCCGCGAGAGCGAGTGGCATGTGGCCCCGATCCCCGATGCCTTGTTGGACCGCCGGGTGGAGATCACCGGTCCGGTCGATCCGAAGATGGTCATCAACGCGCTGAACTCGGGCGCGAACTGCTACATGGCCGATTTCGAGGATTCCACCGCGCCGACCTGGGCGAACCTGTTGATCGGTCAACGCGCCCTGCGCGAGGCCGTCGCCGGCACGTTGACCTTCGACGGCAACGGCAAGCAGTACCGTTTGAAGCCCGCCGCCGAGCGCGCGGTGCTGCTGGTGCGCCCGCGTGGCTGGCATCTGGACGAAAAGCATGTCCGCATCGACGGCGAACGCATGAGCGGCAGCCTGTTCGATCTCGGGCTATTCGCCTTCCATAACGCCACGGCGCTCGCGGCGCAGGATCGCGGTCCGTATTTCTATCTGCCCAAACTGCAGTGCATGGAAGAAGCGCAGTTATGGGACGCGGTGATGGGCGAGATCGAGCACGCACTGGGTTTAGCGCACGGCCAAATGAAAGCGACGGTGTTGATCGAAACGCTGCCGGCCGCGTTCGAGATGGACGAAATTCTGCACGCGCTGCGCGACCGTATCGTCGGTTTGAACTGCGGGCGCTGGGATTACATTTTTTCGTACATCAAAACGTTGCGCGCGCATCGCGGTGGCGCACGCGCCAGCCGCGTGTTGCCCGAACGCGGGCAGGTGACGATGACGCAGCCGTTCCTGAAAGCGTATTCGGAACTGCTGATCAAGACCTGCCATCGCCGTCGCGCGCATGCGATGGGCGGCATGGCCGCGCAGATTCCCAATCCGCGCGATGAAGCCGCGAACGCGACTGCGATCGCGCGCGTGCGCGCCGATAAACTGCGCGAAGCCGAGGCCGGTCACGACGGTACTTGGGTGGCGCATCCGGGCTTGGTGCCGATCGCGCGCGAGATTTTCGATGCGCGCATGCCGCAGCCGCATCAGCAGCATGTCGGTCGCAGCGACGTGAACGTGACGGCGGAAGACCTGCTGCGGCCTTCGCTCGGCACCATCACCGAGGCGGGTTTCTTCGGCAATGTCGAAGTCTGCGTGCGTTACCTCGCAGCGTGGCTCGACGGCAACGGCTGCGTGCCGATCCACGGCATGATGGAAGACGCCGCCACCGCCGAAATCGCGCGCACGCAGTTGTGGCAATGGTTGCATTACACCGATGGCAGCGAAGGCCGCGATCCGCTGCATTTGGCGAACGGCACGCCGCTGGATTTCGCGCTGTTCGAGCGCGCATTGATCGGATTGCCGTCGAAACTGGCTGCCGATGCCTCCGTCGCGGGCGCCTCGCGCGTCGACGAAGCGATCGCGCAGCTGTCGGAATTGACCCATCGCGACACGCTCGCCGATTTCCTCACGCTGCCCGCTTACGAACGCATCGATTGACCCGCCGATCTTGTGGGAGGGCCGGAAGGCCCGATGGATTCTGCATTCGGGCCTTCCGGCCCTCCCACAACCTTCTGGCGCTCCCAGCCGACAACATCTCTCGCGATATCACAGACCCCACGCAGGACCCACGACCATGAAAACCACGCTCCCCACCGCCGAACAACTGAAGCTGGATTGGAACAACAACCCGCGCTGGGCCGGGATCACCCGCCCGTATTCCGCCGAGGAAGTCGTGCGTCTGCGCGGCACCGTGCCGGTGGAGCATTCGATCGCCAAGATCGGCGCGGAGAAACTCTGGAAATCGCTGCAGACCGAGGATTTCGTCAACGCGCTCGGCGCGATGACCGGCAATCAAGCGATGCAGCAGGTGAAGGCCGGGCTGAAGGCGATCTATCTCAGCGGCTGGCAGGTCGCGGCCGATGCGAACATCGCCGGCGAAATGTATCCCGACCAATCGCTGTACCCCGCGAACTCGGTGCCGCAGGTGGTCAAGCGCATCAACAACACGCTGCTGCGCGCCGATCAGATCCAATGCGCGGAAGGCACGGGCGATATCGACTTCCTGCAGCCGATCGTGGCCGATGCCGAAGCCGGTTTCGGCGGCGTGCTCAACGCGTTCGAGCTGATGAAAGCGATGATCGAAGCCGGCGCGGCCGGCGTGCATTTCGAGGATCAACTCGCCAGCGTGAAGAAGTGCGGCCACATGGGCGGCAAGGTGCTGGTCCCGACCCGCGAAGCGGTGGAAAAACTCGTCGCTGCGCGTCTCGCCGCCGACGTGATGGGCGTGCCGACGCTGATCGTCGCGCGCACCGACGCCGAAGCCGCCGATCTGCTCACCAGCGATGTCGATGCCAACGACCTGCCGTTCTGCACCGGCGAGCGCACGGTCGAAGGCTTCTACAAAACCAATAATGGCCTCGACCAAGCGATCAGCCGCGGCCTGGCCTATGCGCCGTACGCCGATCTGGTGTGGTGCGAAACCGGCAAACCGGATCTGGAATTCGCGCGCAAATTCGCCGAAGCCATCCACGCCAAGTTCCCCGGCAAGCTGTTGGCTTACAACTGCTCGCCGAGCTTCAACTGGAAGAAGAATCTGGACGACGCCACCATCGCCAAGTTCCAGAAGGAAATCGCTAGCTACGGCTACAAGTTCCAGTTCATCACGCTCGCCGGTTTCCACGCGCTCAACTACTCGATGTTCAACCTCGCCCACGGCTACGCGCGTCGCCAGATGAGCGCCTTCGTCGAGCTGCAGGAGGCCGAGTTCGCCGCCGCCGATCGCGGCTTCACCGCGGTCAAGCACCAGCGCGAAGTGGGCACCGGGTATTTCGATAGCGTGACCCAGACCATCCAGGGCGGGCAGTCCTCGACCGTCGCGCTCAAGGGTTCGACCGAGGAAGAACAGTTCCACGAGGCTCCGGCCGCCGCGGCCTGATCGATCCCTCGCGGCGCGAACACGAACGGCCGGGGGCTCGCGTCTCCGGCCGTTCGCATGACTTCCTGCGGTGGCGACGATCGGGTGCTCGCGTATGCTGTGCGGCCCACTCCGATAGAAGACTCCCCGCATGCGTGCGATGTTGTCCCTGGCCGCCCTGTGTATGGCGGCTTCGTTGTCTTTCGCCGTCGTCGCCGACGACGCCATCGCCATCGACGGCACCCCGCAGAGTCTGCGCGCGTCGCAAGACGCCATCAAACGCAATGTCGCCGCGAAGAACGGCGATTACGCGCATCTGACCGATGGCGAAAAGCAAACGATCCTGCGCAAGCAGGACGCGATCTACGCGCTGATCGAAGGCCGCACCAGTTTCGACGGGCTGCGCGAGGACGAGAAAGTCCGTTTGTTCAATGCGGTGGAGGAGGTTCGGGCGCTGGTGAGCAAGGCCGAGGACAGCCGCATGGTCTGCGAACGCGTCCGCGTGATCGGCTCCAACCGTCCGCAGAACAAATGCCTGACGGTCGCCGAACGCCGCCGCCAGCGCGAGCGCGCCCAGCAGCAGGGCATTCGGGCCGAGCGCTGACCCGCGCCGGCATCGGCCCGCGCCTCGTGCCGGGTCGATGCCCAGGTGCGCATCGCCTCCGGTTGTGGTACACCGACGACTCGAACGGTGAATCACAGTGGATCGGAGGCGACGATGAACATTCGTAACCTGATCGCGGCGACGGTCCTGACCTTCGCCTTGGGGCTGTCGGTCGCGAGGGCCTCCACCGAGAGCCCGATCCCGCCGGCCGTCCGCGATATCGTCGTTCAGCAAAGCCACCTGCGTGCGATGGTGGTCGCGGGTCGCGGCCCCTTCAAAGACTTGGACGCGAACGACCGCGACGCGCTGGTGAAAACCCAGACCCGCGTGCTGGAGATGCTGGACGGCCACGGCAGCATCGACGAACTGCGTGTGGACGAGAAGATCGAGCTGTTCAACCATCTCGAATCCGTCAAAGCCGCCGTCAATAGAGCCACCGACAATCGCCAGGTGTGCGAACGCACGAAAGTCATCGGCAGCAATCGCTATCGATTGCTCTGCATGAACGTGAGCGATTACCGCGAATACAAGCGGCAGGCGCAAAAAGCGTTGACCTCCACTGCGCCTTGATCTTCGTAACGTCTCGATCGTGCCGCTGCGCGTGCGGCGCTGTGGGTTAGGCCGCGCCCGCGCTTTAAAACGCGGGTTTGCGCCCACCGGGCGCGCCGCCTTGCTCGCTCCGTTCTCTTTCTCGGCCTTCTTTCCTGCGCCGTCTTAGCGGCGCGGACGCCGTGTCGTTCGTCGAACGCTGCGACCATTCCGCGCCGTCCGACATCCTCATGTTTAAGGCGCCTCGCTCGAGCGGGTGCCTACGCTCCCGAGGGAATTCTCCATCCAGCAGCGGATCGCTGCCGACCCGTCCTGACTGCGCATGTCGCGGCATCGGCATCGCTCGGCCGCGATTCGGAACCGAAGCCGAGATGGACTGAACATCGGGACACCCCACCCACGATCGCGATCCAAGCGTGGATTCGCGACCGTACTTCACCGCCTGAGGACTCCATCATGACGCTCGCACTCGCCTTCGATGTCATCGCTCCCCGCCGCCGACGCGTTCGCGCGCTCGCCGCGACCTTCGCCTTCGCATTCAGCGTGGCGTTTTGTCTGCCGGCGATCGCCGAAACCACGTCGACGCCGCAGGCCGAAGCGCAACCACCGACCGTGCGGCAGATCGTCGATCAACAAAGGCAGTTGCGCGCCGATGTGGTCGCCAAAAAAGGCGCGTTCAAGGATTTGACCCAAGTCGAGCGCGACGAGTTGACCAAGAAGCAAGACCGCATTCTGCAATTGCTGGAAGGCCGCGACGACATCTCGCAATTGCGCGCCGAAGAGAAAGTCGAAGTCTTCAATCACCTGGAATGGGTGAGCGCGGTCGTGCGCAACGCCGAAGAGGATCGGCAAGTGTGCGAACGTTCGCGTACGGTCGGTTCCAACCGATTCCAAGTGGTGTGCATGACCGCGAAGGAATATCGCGATCATAAAGAGCGCGCAAGGCAAAGCCTGCGCACGGCGGTGAAATGCCAAGGCAGGGAGACGTTGGGTTGCAAGAACGAAGGCGGTGGCAGTCTCGGCGGCAGTCTCGGCGGCGACAGAAAAATCGCCGCGAGCGACTGATTTTATCGAGCCTATGCCGCTGCGGTGCGACGACATCGCAGCGGCTTCATCGATACGAAGAGCGCTGCACGCGCGTGGCGACTCTTTTCGCGGATATCGCCCCCTTATCGACACCGACCGAAGGATGAAAACGATATGCAAATTTTTGAAACCAATCGCCATCGCGAGCGTGTCGCGCTCCGCACGATGGCCGCTCTCGGGCTCTCGCTGACGATCTCGATCGCTTCCTTCGCGCTGACGGCTGCCGACGCGCCGCCTTCTGCGCCATCGCAACCGACGCTGCAGCAAATCGTCGAACAGCAAACGCAATTGCGGGCGCAAGTCGCCGCCAAGCGCGGTGCGTTCAAGGAGATGCACGACGGCGATCGCGACCGCTTGCTGAAACAGCAAGACCGCCTGCTGCAGATGCTCGACGGTCATCGAAGCATCGATGAATTGCGCGTCGAACAGCGCGTCGAAGTCTTCAATCATTTGCAGTCGGTCAACGCGGCAGTGACGCAGGCCGAGGACGACCGCCAAGTCTGCGAACGGACGCGGTTAGCGGGCAGCCATCGCTTCACCACCGTTTGCATGACCGGCCGCGAATATCGAGAACACAAGGAAAACGCGCGCAAGAGCGCGCGCACGATCGGCAAATGCCAGGGCGATGCTCAGCACTCGGACGTTTGCAATTCGAATTAGAGATCGGGGTGTATCGATATGGCCGCGGCCATCGGCCTCACGTTACCTCCGATTCCACGATTCGCGGCAGATCGTCGTCTGCGTCGATCGACGCCCATGCGGTGTGCGTATCCCAAAAGACGTGCGCCATCGGCGCGCGATCGGCGTCGCCATGCAGAACGCCGTACGCGATATGCAGTTCGCCGGGCCAGCGCGTCGAGCGAAAGAACATCGAACTGCCGCAGCGCGCGCAGAACCCACGTTCGGCGCCGGGGCTGGAGGCTAACCAGCGCAGTTGCGATTGCGCGTCGTCGATGCGCACACGATCATCGGCCATGCCGATCCACGTCACGTAGGCCGCGCCGTGCGCGCGACGGCATTGCGTGCAATGGCAATGCGCCACCCATTTGCTTGGCCAGTCCAGCGAAAACCCCACCGCGCCGCAGAGACAGTGCCCGGTCGCGTCCATCGTCGTTCGCCTGCGTGATCGTGGAGACGGCGACGATCATAACGCTGCTCGCCGAGCGCTGCGCTCGCCTCAGTCGTCGCCGTCGTTGTCCGCCTCGATGAGGTCTGCGGGGTCGGCGTCGTAGACCAGCAGATCGCTCGGCTGGCAATCGAGCACCGCGCACAGTTTCGCCAAGGTCGAAAAGCGCACGCCGCGGACCTTCCCGGAGCGGAACAGCGACAGATGGGTTTCGCTGACGCCGATCAGCGCCGCGACTTGTTTCGCGCGCATGCCGTTTTTCGCCAGCGCCGCATCGAGCGTGATTCGGATCGGCATCAGAAGATCTCGTCGAGTTCGGCTTGCACTGCGGCGGCGCGCTCCAGCACGTGCGCCAGCATCGAGAGCGATAGCCCAAGCGCGCACAGCACGGCGCTGCCGATGTCGTAGGCGATCACATACCCCGGATCGGAACCGAGCATACGCTGCAGACTGGGTTCCACGAATAACGCGATCGCGGCGCCGACGCCCAGCATCGCCCCAACCCGCTGCAATGCCTTGGCGATGATCGGCGTATGGAACGCGCCGCGCGCGAACTCGACCAACGCCGCGCGCACCCACCACAGCGCCATGAGATAGCAGCCTTCGGGAACGGCGGCGGCCAACTGAAGACCGAAGCGTCGAGTCGCCCGACTGCCGAGGCCTTCATCGAGCATGGCAAATCCGATGGCCCCGAAGCGTTCGGTCAGCAAGAGCGCCACGAGGACGACCAGCAGGACGGCAAGCGCACGGGCAAGGCGCGCGCTGCGGATGCGCAGGGAGGGAGGGAGGGCGGACGTGGACATTCGGGCTCCAAATTTAAGTTTGACTTAAATAATTTGAGGTGATAGTTTAACTATAACCTCAATTCATTGCCCGCCCCGCATGTACTGCCTGGAAACTCGCCAGCTCGTCCACCGCTACGGTCAGGACACGGTCCTGGACGGCATCGACCTACGCGTGCCCGAGGGCGGCATCTACGGCTTTCTCGGCCCCAACGGCGCCGGCAAGACCACGACCCTGCGCCTGTTGCTGGGGCTGTTGGCGCGACAACAGGGCGAGATCACTCTGTTCGGTGAACGCATCGACCGGAACCGCGTCGGCATCCTGCGCCGGATCGGTTCGATGATCGAAAGCCCCTCGTTCTACGACCACCTCACCGCCAGGGAAAACCTGCGCCTGCTGCAGACCGTTCACCGCTGCCCGCCGCGACGCATCGACGAAGCGTTGGCCCTGGTCGGACTGGCGGGCGCCGGCCGCAAGCGCACCTCGCAATTCTCGCTGGGCATGAAACAGCGGCTGGGCATCGCGATCGCGCTTCTGCACAATCCTTCGCTGCTGATCCTCGACGAACCGACCAACGGACTCGACCCGAACGGCATCGTCGAAATCCGCGAACTGCTCAAACGCATCAATCGCGAGCGCGGCATCACCTTGCTGATCTCGAGTCATCTGCTCGGCGAGATCGAAAAACTGGTCACGCATGTCGGCATCCTGCATCGCGGCAAGCTGCGGTTTCAGGGCACGATCGAAGCGCTGAAACAGCAACAACAGGCGATGCGCGCCGTGGTGCTGCGCACAGGCGACCGCGCCGCGACGCTGCGGGTACTCGATGCCGCAGGCATGCGCGGCGCGCTGCGCGACGACGGCATCGCGCTGCCGCCGATGCCGCGCGAACGCATCGCCGCGATCAACCGCGACTTGGTCGCCGCGGACGTGGCGGTCTACGAGATCGGTCTGGAGCGCAACGATCTGGAAAGCATCTTCATGGACCTGGTGGAGGCCGCATGAGCACCGCCCTGGTCGACCACGCGTTCGTGCGCAGCTTGCACAGCGAATGGCTGAAGCAGCGCCGCAGTCTCGCCTCGTGGATGGTGTTGGTCGGCGCGTTCTTCACGCCCGCGATCATCGTCGTCGCGCGCCTGCTGCAACGCGAAACGCTGCCGAAACTCTATGCCAGCGCGGATTTCTGGCCGGTGCTGTGGCGCAGCGCCTGGGAGTCGGCGGCGGTCTTTTTCCTGCCGATGGGCGCCGTGCTCGCCACCAGCCTGATCGTTCAAATCGAGTATCGCAACAACGCCTGGAAACAAGTGCATGCCTTGCCGCTGGGTCTGGCCACGATCTATGTCTCCAAACTCGCCATCGTCGTCTTGATGCTCGTGCAGTTTCTGGCGCTGTTCAATCTGGGTATCTGGTTCTCGGCGGCGGTGCCGGCCTGGCTGCTGCCGGACGTGGCGATGCCGGCCGCGCCGATTCCGTTCGCGGATTTCCTGCGCGACGATCTGCGTTTCTTCGTCGCCTGTCTGCCCATCGTGGCCTTGCAGTATCTGCTGAGCCTACGCTTCGGCAATTTCATGGTGCCGGTCGGCGTCGGTTTCATGCTGTGGGTCGGCAGTCTCGCGGCGCTGTCTTCGCGCTGGGGCGTATTCAGTCCCTACGCCTACACGATGCTCGAATATCTCGGAAACGAGCCTCAAGCGAAGCTGCCGCCGCCGATGTTCGATATCCACGTGCTGGCGATCGGCTATGCCGCGATCTTCTTCGTGCTGGGCTATGCGCTGTTCGCGTTACGCAAGCAGAAAGGATGATGGTGGCGTCTCTCGGGGCCGCGGCCGACGCAAGCGTGGCGCGCGGTGTTTCTGCCTTCGACATAAAGAATTCCGCGACCATGAGGTGACCGACCATGCTGAAATCTCTGCTGCTGTTCCTTGCGATAGCGTGCGCGATCCCGGCGTCGCATTCCGCCGGATCGTCCACGTCCGAAGCCCCGGTTGCGGCCACGAACGCGCGCTTGCCCGATACGCCAGCGGGGCGCGAATTCGGCGCCTGGCTCGACGCGTTCAATGGTCACGATCTCGATGCCTATCGCGACTACATCGCGCGGCGGTCGCCTGCGTTAACGAAGTACATCCAGAACGATTACGATTTCGCGCTCGCGATCGGGCGTTTTTCGACGATCCGCGTCGACGAAGGCGACGACTATGCCTTGACCGGGCTGCTGGCCGAATCGTATGCGGATTTCCCGACACGGTTCTCGATCAGACTCGATCCCGCGCCGCCGCATCACATTCTCGAACTCGATCTGGGCCCGGCCAAGCGTCCTGCGGACATGCCGCTGCCGGTGCTGGACGAGAAAGCGCTGATCCGCGCGCTCGAACATCGGCTCGACGTTCAATCCAAGGACGATCGATTTTCGGGCGTGGTGCTCCTGGCGCGCGGCGATCGCATCCTGTTCGAACGCGCCTACGGTTTCGCCGATGCGGAGAAACGCAAACGCAACACGCTCGACACGCGCTTCGGCATCGCCTCGATGGGCAAAATGTTCACGGCGACGGCGGTCATGCAACTGGCGAGAGCGGGAAAGCTCGACCTGCATGCGCCGTTGGCGAAGGTGTTGCCCGACTATCCGAACGCGGACATCGCGCAGAACGTTACCCTGCATCATTTGCTCACCCACACCGGCGGCACCGGAGATATCTTCGTGCCGGAGATCGAAAGCAGACGCGATCGGATCCATTCTCATGCGGACTACATCGCCATACTTGGCGATCGGGCGCCGGAATTCGCGCCGGGCGCCAAATGGAGCTACAGCAATTACGGTTTCGTCCTGCTGGGTCGCGCGATCGAGCGCGCCAGCGGCGAAGATTATTTCGATTACGTCCGCAAGCATGTGTTCGCGCCGGCGGGCATGCGCCACAGCGGCACAACACCGCTCGCGCGCCGAACGTCCCCGCGAGCCAACGGCTACACACGCCGTCAGGACAGCCCTGCGTGGCGGCTTGAGGTCAGCGGAATGCCCGATGTGCCGAGTTCCGCGGGCGGCGATCTGTCCACCGCGCGCGATCTGTATCGTTTCGCGCGCGCATTGCAGACCGGAACGCTGCTCGATGCGGCCGATGTCGAGACGATGACGCGCGGGAAAGTCGACGCGCCCTTCGGTAGTTATGCGTACGGCTTCAAGGATCAAACCCGCGATGGCCTGCGCTATATCGGCCATGGCGGTAGCGGGCCCGGCAGCAATTCCGAGCTGGATATCTACCCGGACAGCGGCTACATCGTGATCGTGCTGACCAATCAGGATCCGCCCTACGGCAACCGCGTCGCGGAGTTCATCGGTCATCGGTTGGCGCCCGCCGGGCAGTCAAACCGCTGAAATCAAGCGCTGGCATTCGGTCGGATTCCGCTGTCGATGACGACCGCTGCGGCCCACTCGCGGTCGGCTGCGGGTTTTCATTCCTCCTTCCAAGAAGCAATGGGGTGAGACATGCGTTCGAAAAACATGCTTTTGGCGATGACGTTGGGACTGTCTTTGCGATTTTCGACGGCTTTCGCAGCCGAGCTTCCGATCGATCCGAAGTTCGAGGGCGCGGGCCCTCTGTCCGGCTTCGTCCGTTCGACGTTGCGCAATGATGACCGCGATCGTCTCGATCTCTATGTGCGCCACGACGGGCGGCGTAAACCCGTCCTGGTGTTCTTGCCGGGTTCCGGTTGTTTCCCGACGATCCTGAAGATCAAGGCTGGCGATCGAATGGCGCTGGGGCTCACTTCGCCGGTGCTCGCCAAGGAAGCGCAGAACGCTCTCGGCGTCCATGTCGCGATGTTGGAGCGCCGCGGCATCGAATCCCTCGGCGACGCCATCGAGCGCGAGGATGCCACGCCACAGAAGCTGCTGTCGAAGTATCCGTGTACCGCGCGCAATGGCGGCGTAACCCTCCAGGATCGCATCGACGACAGTCTCCATCAGTTACGGGCGATCACGCAGCAGCCCTGGGCCGGGCCATTGCTGTTGGTGGGCACGTCCGAAGGGGCGGATGTGGTGGCAGCGATCGCGGCGAGGCAACCGAAACTGCCGATCTCCGCCTTGCTGCTGATCGGTGGTGCAGGGCCATCGCAATTCTTCGACTTGGCGACACTGCGGCGCGATGCGCAGAGTCGCGAAGGCGTCGAAAAAGTCTTCGCCGATTATCTTTCGTTTCTCGATGGCGATCCGCCGGCGCAATACCTGGGCTATCCCGCCCGACGTTGGAAGAGTTTCGCCATAGACGAGACGCCCTTGGACAATTTGCTGAAGACGGACATGCCGCTCTTCATCGCCCACGGCGAACTCGACGAGAGCGTTCCGATCGCATCCGCGGATCTGCTGGCGGTCGAGTTGATGCGACGGCAGAAGCGCAGAGCCATCTACTACTGGGCCGTTGCGAGCGCCGATCACAGCCTGTCCGATTCCCGGGGAAACCATCTTCCGAACATCATCGAAACCTTCGTGGTCTGGGCGAGTAACGCTCCGAGCGGGAGAAAAATCGTGACCCGTGCGCCGTGACGACACCGTTCCGAAGATCGCAGGCACGAACGACATCATCGCGGGCTTGGCGAGGCTGAATCCGAACCGCCCCCGACTTGCATCTAAGCCTCCGAAACCGGCAAAAGCGCCGGATGGAGATGACGCATGCGGATGTCGAAATATAGGTGCCTGGCCCTGCTGGCGGTCTGCTGCCTGGGTAACGCACCGGCCTGGTCGAACGAGATCGCGTTCCCGAATACGCCGGCGGGACGATTGGCCAAGCAACGTCTGGAGGCCTTCAATGCCGGCGACGCTGCCGCCCTTGAGGCGTACAAGGTCAGCCACGAGCCCGACATGTCGGTCGAGCGCGAACTGGCCTTTCGGGAGATGACGGGCGGCTTCGAACCTCTGCGGATCGGCCGCAACGAGCCGAACCGCATCGAGGTGATTTTGCGCGAGCAGGATGGCGACCGGGTCGGAACGCTCGAATTGCAAGTCGATGCCATGAATCCGCAACGGGTCGTGCGATTCGGTTTGATGCCGATGGCGGTCGTGCCCGCGGACCTGATGCCGGAACGCCTCTCCCAGACCGAAGCATGGCGACGCACGACGAACAAGGCGTCTCGACTGGCGGCCGACGATCGGTTCGCGGGCGTTCTGGCGGTAGGTCATGACGGGCGTGCCCGGATGTCCGCTCGTTGGGGCGATGCCGATCGGACGCGCGGCACGAAGCACACATCGAAGACCCGCTTTCGCATCGGTTCCATGTACAAGATGTTCACTGCGGTCGCGATTCTGCAATTGGCGGAACAGGGGAGGGTGGACCTGGATGCCCCGCTTGCGCGCTATTTGCCGGACTATCCGGACACCGCGTTGGCCGAGCGGGCGAAGATTCGACATCTCTTGACCCACACCGGCGGAACCGGCGATATCTTCACCGATGCCTATCAAGCGCAACGCAACGCGGTTCGCGAACACGCCGATTACATCCGCCTGTTCGGCGATCGCGATGCGGAATTCGCGCCCGGCAGCGATGAGGCGTATTCCAACTATGGCTTCGTGTTGCTCGGCGCGGTGATCGAGCGGGTCACCGGGATGTCGTATCACGATGCCATCCGCAAGCAGATCTTCCTGCCTACGGGCATGATCCACTCAGGCACGGAGCCCGAAGAGCAAGTGCGCGGTCTGATTTCCGTCGGTTACACGCAGACCGAAAACGGACTGACGGACAACCGAAACCTGTTGCCGTGGCGCGGTACGGCGGCAGGCGGCGGATACTCCACGGTAGGCGACCTTCTGCGATTCGGCGACGCCTTGTTGAAAGGACGTCTGCTGACCACCGAACGGTTATCCGAAGCGACTCGAGCGCAGACACCGAGCGGCCTCTACGGATTCGGCTTCCAACTCGGTGGTTCCGGCGAAACACGCCACTTCGGTCATGCCGGTGGCGCGGAGGGCATGAATGGCGCGTTGCGCATCTATCCGTCAAGCGGAGAGATCGTCGTAGCATTGTCCAATCTGGATCCGCCTGCGGCGGAAACGCTAGTCGAGTACTACGGCAACCGAATGCCGATTCCAGCGACGAACACGAACTCGGAGAGCGCGACACCATGAGAATCGAGCAAGTCATGCCGCTGTTCGTTGTGGCGTTGCCCCTGGCCATCATCGTCATCACTCTGCGCTTTTTGCGCCAGCAAACCGAGGCGCGCTATCGCACGTTGTTGCAACTGGCGGAGAAAGGCGTGGATCTGCCGCTCGATGTGCTGGCAGAGCGCAGGCGTCCACACGACGACCGGCGCCGCGCCATCGTTCTGCTGAGCGCCGGCCTGGGTCTGATCCTGTGTCTGTTGGCATTGCCGGTGCAGACCGAACAGGGCCATCGCATCGGCGAAATCTGGGGGATCGGGTTGCTGCCGGTGATGATGGGCCTGGGCTATCTTCTCAACTGGTGGCTCGAAACGCGCGCAGGCGCAAGCGATGGATCGTGACGCGGAAGCGCGTATCGATCTGGCGCTGGTGAAGCGCGTCCTGCTGCAAGACGACCGTCAGGCGTTCGAGCAGTTGCTACGGCGTCATCAGGGTCTTGTGCGGGCGCAATTGCGGCGGCTGTGCGATGGCGATGCGGCATGGGCGGACGATCTGGCGCAGGAAGCCTTTCTGCTGGTGTGGCGAAAACTGTCGTCTTTTCGCGGGAATGCGCGGTTTTCCACGTGGTTGTACCAGGTCGCGCACAACTGCTTTCTGCAAGCCCGCCGACGCAATGCGACCGTTCCTGTACAAGTATCGCCAACGGACGAAGCATCGGAGATGCTGCAGACAGACAGCGGCGATTGCCCGGACCTGCAGGTGGATCTGCAACGCGCGCTGCAATGCCTGCCTGAAGGGGAGCGGATGGTGATGCTGTATCACGCACAGATGGGCATGAGTCACGAAGAAACAGCGCAAATCACCGGATTCCCACTGGGGACCGTCAAGACGCATGCGCTCCGCGGCAAAGCGCGCATGAGAGCTTGGCTGGATGCTTATCAATCGGGACGCACGATAGGAGCGGATTCATGAGCGATACCCCAGAACGCGACGAATTGCTGGAGCGGTTGCTGCTTGGTTCCGGCGTGGAGCCGATCGCCAACGAGGCCTTTTCCGAGCGCGTCATGTCTATGCTGCCGGCGCGGCGACGCCAAACGCGCGTCGTGCTGGGCGCCGCAGTGGGCGGCGGCGCCTTGTTGGCCGTGTGGCAGCTATCGGGAGCCGAACTGTTGCACACGGTGGCGCACGAACTGCAGAACGGCGATATCGGTATCGCTGGTATTGCGGTCGTTGCAACCCTGTTGACGCTTGGCGCCGTCTTGACCGGCTGGGCTTTAGCGGATCGGTGAGCCGCTAAGGTAAATCAGGGATCAGTCTGGTCTTTTCAATTTTTGGCGGGATCAGTTTCACTTCTCACCGATCAAATAGAACGACGCGCGATACTTACGCTTGTGCGGCTTACGAGGCGAATGCCGTGCAGATGCCGATGAGCATCGCAGGCGTGAATGCTCGCCACGCCGAACGATCAAGCCGCACGCAGACTCGCCGATTCGCCTTTGCGATACCCGATCGCCTCAGTCAAATACGCCGTCGCGATGACATCGATATCCGCTAGATCGGCGATGGCGCGCGCGACGCGCAGGATGCGATGCATCGAACGCGCGGAAAGTTGCAGCGCTTCGATCGCGCGTTCGAGCAGAGCTTGATCCGCGGTCGTCAAACGACAGGCCGCCATCGTCTGCGCTTGATCGAGCCGACTGTTGAGTGTGCCTGCGCGCGCGAGTTGGCGTTCGCGCGCACGCACCACGCGAGCACGAACCACGTCGCTCGACTCGCCGGCCGGCGCATCCGGTCGCAACGCCGACGGCGGTAATCGCGGCACGTCGAGATGCAGATCGATGCGTTCGAGCAACGGGCCGGAAATCTTGCTGCGATAACGTCGGATCGTATCGATCGGGCAACGACATCGGCCTGAAGGATCGCCTGCCCAGCCACACGGATAGAGAGGCGTTGCCTTTTTGCCATTTGTGCGGGTGCGGCTTAAGTCATTGATTCGGAGGCCCTACGACTTCGAGCCGAAGACCTTGGGCGACCATATTCGCCGCCGCCGGCTCGTCCTCTCGATCACCCAAGAGGAAACAGCACACCGACTCGGGGTGAATACCTGGACGGTTCTCAATTGGGAAACGGGGGCAACAAAGCCGGTAATTCAGTTCATCCCGGCCCTTGTTGCCTTCCTTGGCTATGACCCGGAGCCTGTCGATCAAGAGACGCTCGCCGGTCGGCTCATAGCCAAGCGCCGGCTGCTTGGCCTTTCCCAGCGGGAAGCAGCCCGCTTCCTTGCCATCGACCCCGTCACCTGGGCCGGCTGGGAGCTTGGGGCAAGGATCGAGCGGCAGGCCCACAGGAGGGCGGTGTAGGGGTTTTTGGGCTCAGACGCAGGCTAGCGTTGGAGCCTCCGAGAATGGGAGGGCGGTTCAGTTGTGGGTGTCCCGGTTTCACCACGATTTCGAACGCTCCGCGATAGCGACGGTGAAGCAATAGGTGCCGCCCGGCACCCAGGTTCGATGATAGTTCGGCATGGCCACAGCATCGCCGCAATAACGACCCCGCCCATCAGCCCACATCGCACACCGCCGTCAGAAAACCCCGATCATTCGCGTAGGGTGGGCATCTTGTCCACCATTGCGATGTACCCGTCCCTGTAATAGTGATCGCCGCAAAATGCGTTGCGACGATCACTATTACAGGGGTTCAAGCTTCATTGCGGCGGGCTGGGAGCCTAAGGTCTCCCCACTTTTTCTCGACGCTTTTGCTCAGGCCACGCTCCAACCCCGCAAGCGATCTGCACCATTTGCGGTGGCCACCATCGGCGTCGCAACCATTCCAACCCTCGGCGCTGATCGCTGTATCGATGGCGGTGGCTCTGTTGCGTC